>Ga0065711_1040154_pt1 | contig 17197 bp, 8 predicted proteins | sample Hoacrofraction12_FD_59098 | JGI IMG/M metagenome (GOLD analysis project Ga0065711, IMG submission 59098) | Hoatzin crop microbial communities from Cojedes, Venezuela - Epithelial fraction 12 v2 (version 2) | ecosystem: Host-associated > Birds > Digestive system > Esophagus > Crop | place... | reverse complement strand
TGGTGACAAAACCACCTCCCTGGGCAGCCTGTTCCAATGCCTGACCACTCTTTCAGTAAAGAATTTTTTCCTAATATCTAATCTAAACCTCCCCTGATGCAACTTGAGGCCATTGCCTCTTGTTCTGTCGCTAGATAGTTGGGAGAAGAGACCAACACCTGCCTCACTACAACCTCCTTTCAGACAGTTGTAGAGAGCAATAAGGCCCCCCTCAGCCTCTCCTCTTCCCCAGACTAAAGGAGACTTATAGGCAGACTAATAGGCAGAACTTACACCAGGTTTTACATCTTTTTCCGGCATTTCTGCCAATGTGTTGCTGTTCCCAGGTTCAAAGAAGCAGGTGGGTGCCTCTCATACAACTCCTCTTTCACCTGGAGTTGCCTTCAAGGAACACATCAATGATGCCCTTTCACCCATCGTGGCCCAGAGGCTTTCAGGACCTTCTGTGTCTGTAACTGGGGAAAAATGGGAGTGAAGACAAGTGTTCCAGAGCTGCTTATAATGCATTTAGGTCATCTTTGATGCCTGAATTTTTTTTTTTTTACCCGTGTTTCAGTTTGAACGTTGAGTGGCTCTTGGGATTAAACACATCTCTTGATGAGTAAATAATTCATTGCTTGGATAAGTGGGCACATTTTGCATTCTGGAGGAGGGTTAGACTGTAGTCTCCCTTTTCAGCTTCCTTGTCTGTTTATTTTACATTTGACAAACTCAAATTTTTTAGAAACTACTTTCTGACTTGCAGTATGGAAATCTTTTTATTATTCTGATATATTTTAATATCCTTCTATTCTAGCAATGTGCCACCAGATGGGACCTCTCATAGATGAAAAGTTGGAAGATATAGACAGGTAAAAAAGTACATGTGTTTTAAATCAAATTAAGATTCATTCTTAGAAGGACCGTTGTTATTACTTAATGATATCTTAAACATTTCTGTGAATACTGGCAAAGAAAATAGGTGTGTTTATTAATAGCTTCTCATCTGAGGGGAGGTCTGAAGGGTTTTTTTCCTAGTCACATAATATTTTATAGTATTGTACCGTTTGACATTATGGCACTTGTCAGGCATCACTTCACAGGCACTAAGAGTATGTTGCTTATCACACATCATGAAAGTTTGCCTGTATTGTCTGTTCTGTACTGAAGTGATCTAAATTGTAGAGTAAGCTGTAAAATATATTTTCTAGGAAACATTCAGAACTTTCAGAGCTCAATGTTAAAGCAATGGAGGCTCTTTCTTTGTATAATAAATTGATGAATGAAGACCCAATGTATTCTATGTATGCAAAACTACAAAACCAACAGTATTATATGCAGTCATCTGGGGTTTCTGGCTCTCAGGTATGTATGTAATCTTTAATAGTCATTGGCATAATCAAGTACATAATAAGCTATGGTTGATTTCATATAAATTATTAGTGATAAACAGTTTTTCACATGAGCTAATTTTTTTACAAAACTTGCTCAAATATTTTTTTACAGTGTACTTCTCTACATTACTAAAAGAAATGTATACTGGTATATAAAATGTGGCAGAGCATGTTGATTGCAAGTAATAATTTATTTCCTATTTCTGTCCTGCTGTTCTCCCAGTTTGCCTCCCGAGTTGGAATCATAGAATCATTAAGGTTGGAAAAGATCTCCAAGATCATCATGTCCAACCTTCAACCCAACACCACCATGCATGCTAAATCATGTCCTGAAGTGCCATATCTATAAGTTTTTCGAACACCTCCAGGGATGGTGACTCCACCACTTCTCTGGGCAGCCTGTTCCAATGCCTGACCACTCTTTCAGTAAAGAAATTTTTCCTAATATCCAATCTAAAACTCTGACACAACTTGCGGCCATTGCCTCTTGTCCTATCACTGGTTACTTGGGAGAAGAGACCAACACCTGCCTCACTACAACCTCCTTTCAGGTAGTTGTAGAGAGCAATAAGGTCTCCCCTCAGCCTCCTCTTCTCCAGACTAAGCCCCAGCTCCCTCCGCTGGTTCTCATAAGACTTCTTCTCTGGACCCTTCACCAGCCTCATTCCCCTGCTCTGGACATGCTCCAGCACCTCAATGTCCTTCTTGTAGTGAGGGGCCCGAAACTGAACACAGTACTTGAGGTGCGGTCTCACAAGTGCCAAGTACAGGGGCACGATCACCTCCCTACTTCTGCTGGCCACGCTATTCCTGACACAAGCCAGGATGCTGTTGGCTTCCTTGGTCACCCGGGCACACTGCTGGCTCATGTTCAGCTGGCTGTCGACCAACACCCCAAGATTTTTTTTCTGCTGGGCAGCTTTCCAGCCACTCCTCCCCAAGCCTGTAGCATTGCATGGGGTGGTTGGACCCAAGTGCAGGACCTGGAACTTGGCCTGGTTGAACCTCATACAGTTGGCTTCGGCCCACCCATCCAGCCTGTCCAGATCCCTCTGCAGAGCCTTCCTACCCTCAAACAGATCGACACTCCAGCCCAGCTTGGTGTCATCTGCAAACTTCCTGAGGAGCACTCAACCCCTTCATCCAGATCACTGGTAAAGATGTTAAACACACTGGCACCAAAACTGAGCCCTGGAGAACACCACTCGTGACCGGCTGCCAACCTCTTTTTATGATCTTTGCACCTTAATGCTAGGTTAAAATCATCTTGCTCCCTCAGAGATAATCTCAAATGAAAGAGCAGTGTTTTCTTTCAATACTGTATGTAAAAAAAAAAATGTTGTTTGTATTCAGCTGCAAGGTTTGAATATTCTCCTTTTGCAGGTTCTAACACTTTTAGTTCTTTTCTGTTCAATTCTTTTTGATTAAGGAAAAAGCCCATCCTGTGCTTTGAGTTGCACATAAAATTAGAAATGAAAGCTGCCAGGCCTTTGCACAGTGGGTCAAAGAAAGTGAAGAACCAAAAGAGTACATTTCCTGTTTAAGATTGTGCCCTCCCCACCCTAAAATCAATCTCTGCTTTTAGTTTCCCTGTTATGAAATATCAGTAAAGAGCATTTAGCATTGAAATTACTGAAGTTAAAAATTACAATTCTTTCATGGTAGCATTTCCATGTAATTGACTGGGTGTGGTCTTTTAGCTTATTCATATACTACGGTATTTTAAAAACTTTTTTTAAACATTTAAATGTTTAGTTCCATAGTCTAATGAATACTTGGTGTATTATTTTCCTGTTTATTGGAATACGTAACGTTTAAAACTGTTTTTTCAATAATTTACTTGCTTTTTGAGTGAGTAAAAAACCATTCAAGCCAACTTACTAATACCTTCGCAGTATTATATAAATATTAAAGCAGGTTTGGTTCTTTTAGCTTCCTACAAATACATACTTTCTTTCAGTGTGCTCTAAGAAGAGGATGTATGTTTTTGCAGTGTCATTAAGAGGAACATTGTCTTCCATTCATATATGATAAGCAATCATGTAGAATAATTTTAATGTTTTATAAATGGGCATGTGTCTGGGATTCTTAAAGGGAAAAAAATGTACTTTGGGGTGTCCATGAACTAGTATAAAGTTCTGAAAAGTTAGGAGGTCTCATGACTTTGCTGCCTTCTAAAATTCTTTTGCAATTTTGCTAAGTCTTCTATGAATATGTCATCTGAGATACATGGATCTGAAGATAGGAGGGCTGTAGATCATAGACTTGCATGAACTCAGTTGTTCATGAGACCTGATAATTTCTTCTAGTAATTTGTGTTAAGGCAAATAATTCATGATTGAATGAAAACATAGGGTTTAGAAATTTTGTCTCGAAAATCTTTTCCTCTAGTTAGTTTTAGAGTGTTACTTTATTTTGATTGGAATTTTCTTAAGACGTCTTTTTCTCTTCTGCTCCACTCAAACAATTATACAATGGCAGTCTCAACAGTTACAGAAAATGTTAGGTTAACTAATAACATGAAAAGAATACATGATTTGCTTTCCACTTTCATGTTCTACTTGTGAAAGTTATCTGGGCATCAAAAAGTATTCTGCTTTGGACTGCTATTTGATACGTGATTGAAATCCTTCAGCATTTTCATTCAAAAGTAGAAGCTCTGAAGTAGCACGAGTGATAGTCATTAAAATAAAATTTGGAATACGAGTTTTCCAATGAACTAGTTGACCTTTTTGGTACTGGAGCCTGAGGTTAGAGACGTAAATAGTGTCCTTTGAAAATCTGGTATTTTTTTTATGCTGCAGCATTCGATAGAAGACAGTTGCTTTCTATTAAAGCATCTGTAAAAAAAGGTTTGAGAGACTGTCTTTCAGTTCTGAAGTCAGATATTAAATACCATTTCTGTATTTTATTTTTAATATACCGTTATTTAACTTCCTAGGTTTATCCGGGGCAACCTCAAGGTAATGCATATTTGGTGGCAGGGAGTGCACAGATGGGCCATATTCAAGGCTATAATCTTCCTCCTGAACAGCTCCCTTCTCTCAGCCAAGGCACAGTTACTCCATCTGCCAGCTCAGTGCTGCCTGGTCAGCCTGCACAGACGTCTTACACAAAGTAATTTTAAGTATTTTCCTATTCACGTTTAAATCAATTTCAACATAAAGGACTACAGGTAGCATTTAAAGGAGGTTTATTTTCTTACAGAAGTATAATTTTAAGCCCAACTGAAAGATACCTCAATGCAATTATTTCCAGAATGCTTTTTATTGGTGTCATGTACTTGGTAAAAATTCCTGACAAGCTTCAAACTTCTTTGTTGTTTTTACAGCTTTCTCTAGTTTTTAATTTTATATATAAGAAATACATAATTTATATATATATTTTTTTCTTTTATATAAATGAAAAATTAGAGAAAATTATATGACTTTTTTTATAATATACATTTAATGGTGAAGCTTATCTGCTGTTCTGGGTGGCTTTGCATAACTTCTGAAATAGTGTATATTGTGTTGTTCTTTTTTCAAATATCCTACTGTGGAAGCATGGTGAGATTTCTGCTCGTTTTGGAAAAGAAGTGCATGGGCTATGAACCCTTCCTAAAGCTTGTACAGCTTCCCCATAGAAAGGACCCAGAAGTGGCTTTCTGTTTTGGGTAGATGCCCAAAGATGCTTAGCTTTGGCTAACCTATCTATATTGTGAAAAAGTTTTGAATTGACCTTAGGAAAATATTAGGGCTTTGCATATTTTTTTTTTTTTAATTTTTATTCTCTGTATAAAGTAATTTTATTTTCTGAAGTTGGGAGAGACATCCATCTTGAGTTATTAAAGTATTTGTTAGTCTCTGTCCCCCAAAGTTACTTATGTGGGGTGGTAAAATATATTGATAAAGTGAGTTTCTGCATACTTCACCTGACTTGTTTTGCTGTTTAGAACAGCTGGCTGGGTTTTGATTTCCTTTTTTTTTCATTCATGAGCAGAATGGAAAATAGATGGTATGCCATGCTGCACATTAAAATAAAACAAAGTATAGATTCACAGTCTCGTTTTAAATCCATGGGAGGTCCGTTAAGTGTGTTTACATCTGAGGAGTGTGTTTGAGTTTTAACTGGAATTTTCATTTGCTGTAGTTTTAAATACGCAAGGTGTCCAGAGTTAGATTTTTGTGTGTATATATAGAACAACTGAAGAAGCACTAAAGTGGTGTTGTTGGTAAATTGTTTGTTAATTCAACTTTAATTTTTTTTTTCAGTGCAATGGTTGGCTCTGTTGCTGGAAATACTTACTCTAACCAGGCTTCAGTGTATAGTCCACCACCTGCTACTGTTGATGTTGCTGCTTATCAAAATGCTGGAACTAATATGTCCCAGGTGCCAAACTATAACTTACCATCTACACCTCTGCCACAGACAGCAGGCAGTCAACAAGCACCTCCACAACAGCCACAGCCTCCACCACCTCAACAGCCACAGCATAATTACTCACAGAAGGCTCTGCTATAGGATCCAGGACTTCTGATTTCTCATCTTCTTTAACCTCTGCTAAAGGCAGTTGGCAATTCTATGAGTTTCTTCCTTTAATCTCTTAAACTTTGTTTATTCTCAGCTTAATAAGAATCTATCTTGGTGGACAAGTTCAATTTGCACTGACTTTTTGGGATTTTTTTTTCTTTTAATTTTGCAGAGGAACGGATATATTTAGGACATTTAATTCCTTTTAAAATGCCTAAAAGTTGGTACAAGATTATTTATGTCTGGTAAAATTGGCTAATCTGTGAAAACTCAACACTTGCAAACTGTTGTGGCATATATGTTATGTACATATAGTGTGTGATTGCAATAGTGGCCATTTTGTGTAGCTATGGTGATCATGTGAATATATTTAACACAATGTTTAAAAATAATTTACTTTACTATTTTATTTTAGTCATGAACTGACAACCATGTTACGTAGTTTTGTCTAGTTTTATGACAGATGTGATGTCTTTTTCCAGTGCAGAAAAAGCAGAAATTCTGCATATCATGGTTACACTTACAAGCTAAGGTCTATATATGAATTTACAAACTTATCCGAGTCTAGGTTTCACTACTTCTTGAACACAAGTGTATCATGACTATTAGACGGCTTATCTACCAAAGTAAACTAGTTAACTAGTAAGTGATTTGGGGGGATAACAGCAAATTATGATTCTGCTTCAGATATAATTAATAACTTAAAACTACTATTCAGAGGCTGCTAAACATATCATGGGACCATGCAACAGATCAGGATCTTGCATTTTATCACGAGAAGCATGTAATTTATTTTTTCCAAGTTGTTTTTCACATTGAGAACCAGAGCTGTATTCTATGTGTGTTGGTAGAGATTACACCAAAGACAGAGGAATGGAGTTGGAGAAGAAACGGTGGAGTGTAAACTGGAATACACAACATGAATAACACTACTTTATTCAAGTCTTTTTAATTACAATATGGAGAATTATGGACATTTAAATCACTTTGCTGAACAAATCTTCAGGGCTTCATTTTATCTCTTGTGGCCTTGCTTAGCAATTTGTTCTGTTTACTGTTCTTACACAAACACTTCTGCCTTAAACATGTTTGAATTTCCAGTTGTACCACTTGAGTTTATTAGCCCTTCTATGGTATGAATAGTTTATGAGGCATCTTATTTTTATTCACTTTCAGGTTACTTTGAATTCTCTTCTGCAGCAACATGCATTAGCCGTTTTAAACCCTTGCATTTCTCAGCAATTTAGCCAGGTGGCTCTTGGAAGCCTGGCATTTTCTTTCTACAGCTGAGGTGCTGCAAAAGGAACGTGGTGGTGGAAGACAGCATTTTGGATCAGAGTTGCTTGTACAAATACTGGGTTACTTTGCATTTCTGTTCAATCTGTTAATGCATCCTGATTTCCTCTTATTTTTTCCAGCGACTCGAATTCCAATTAGAGCAATGCTAGATGGCTTCAACATCAGATCTGTGTTTTCAGTCTTGTTAGTGTGTTTGTCAAAGATTGTTCGCTTTTGTGTACTATATTTTAGTGTGATGCTTTTGGAATTAAGTGTTGCAATTGTATATTATATTGTAAGCTGACCTGTTACCCCGTACATTCTTGTCTCTGTTCACAGTTACCTAACAAGCCTTTTTGTTTCACTCTTTTAATAGACACTGGTGTTCTGCCTGTTAATGCTTTCAGATGACTACTTTGCACAGCTTCTAACTGGGGTGGTTATAAAACGTGCCCATAGCTGATGTGTTCCAGCTGGGGATGGTCTAGCCAGCTGTCTGTTTTGATACTAGTATTTTCACATATTTTTTTTTTCTCCAGAATTCTTAAGCACCCTCACAAACTGTTATTACTTCAGTACTTGGTGTCATCACAGAAGTCTGTGGAATTTGAAAGGAAATACTAAAAAAAAAAAAAAAAGAATCCAAGATATTGTCCTAGATAATTTTTAATAGATTGATGAAGCGATCTTCTTTAGAAAGGGCATGTAGTATCATTTAGATAGTGTTGTCTGTATGCTTTAGGTACCTTACTCCAAAATCAGAGAAACAATGTGTATAGGAGCATAATTTCTACACAAAAGTGAAAATATCTTTTTACTCCCTAGTTCTTAGGCCCTGATTCAAGGAGGAGCTTGAAGCATGAAAATAGTCCGGCTGACACTGACTGTTTGTATTCTTTGGTTTTCACATGTTGTGTCACGTGTTCTCCAATAAGGGCCTATGGAATTCTTTCTGTACAGCAATGACTCGGCAAAAATACTTTTTGTTACTAATTTGTGGGGGGTTTTAAAATTTTTTAAGTCGTCTTAACACACAGAAATGCTTATTTCTGTTTCTCCTTTGAACACTGAAAACTTAGGTGTATCTTAAGTTTTTTCTGCCTTCCAACTTACTTTGGGCATTTTTCCATCATGAAGAAAATTAAAATCATCTTTCATTTGTGTTCATCATGACCAAAAAACACTTTCTAAAATGCAATGTCACTATAACTTAAGTATAATAAAAGTTTTGGAAAAAAAAGATGGACACTTTTTATTTCCTTTCATACCATGTTAGAGTCTCTGCTTTAAGGTATCTCCTGTAATGTATTGTGAATTTTAGTTGACTTGGAATCAGTTTTCATTGTCCACAATTGGTACAGTAGGTCACTAGATTTTTAAGTTCAGAGTCTTAATGTTTCTATTTCATCCTACATTTTCCATTTCAGATGCAATTTTCAAATTAAATTGAATTTGGAGGTGTATTGCTTCATATTGATTTTTCTCATTTATCAGAAAAGATTATTCTGTCTTCTCACTTGTGTCCCACATGCTAGATACTCTAAGGTGATGCCTCCTCCTACCTTGCTAGATGCTGTCATTGCACTAATTCCTTCACTCATCCTCTCGTATCCTCTCTAACTGATAATTTAGAAATTATATTTCAATTCACCTCCTCTCAGCTGGTTTAGTAGCATGAACCTGGAGATGCCATTGCTGGGGCTTCTTTGTGGTGATTTATTCTGAGATTCCTCATTTATGCATTGTTTTGACCAAGTTCACGTATGTTCTGTCTTATGATGGTATTGAACACTGACTGCGGGTGAGAGGGGGAGAGTACATGTACAGCTGCTGTATGGAAGAACTTTTTGGCAAGTAAAGTGCCAGGAAGTTAATCTAACTGAAAGTCAAGAATCCCTGGAAATGATGCGTTACTCATGCTCCAACAGAAGACCTAATTTGTGAATGTCTTCTTTCTTTACATGCAAATTGTCAATGCAAGGCTAAAATGTTTTCATAATATTTTGTATAAATCTTAGTTATTTAACCCTTTCGTTAAGAAATACAGAAACATTAATTAACTTCAGAAGGGGTATTTTAGTGGCTTGTTTGTCATGAACTGGAGCAAACTCTGGAAAGTGCCTTCTGTGCATTTCACTGCTATAAACTAAGCTTGTTTACTTACCCATGTGTATCATCTCAATTTATGTGGACATAACAAAGATGTCAAGATTTACTGTAGAGCATCCCAGGAAAAATACTGAGGCAGCCTGTTAGAATTTGCTACACTGATGTCGTGGCAGTACGTTCCAGAGTCATCGGTACCCATGCAGGTGCATGTTTGATGTCACCGGCCAAAGTCCATATAGACAGCAGTAAAACAACAGTAAAAAGGAGCAAAATACAAAAATTACTGCATGCTTCTCAACAGGTGTAGAGCACCATATTGCCCTCATGGTACAGTTACTATTCCTGAATTTTGAGGGGTGGAGAACTGAAATCAATTTGAGTAACCAGAACTTCAGAGGATTCCACCAGACTGCAGATGCTTAGATGTAACAAAGGAGATAAATTTACTTTTAATGGCATGTACGTATTATGATGATCAAATCTAGGCTGCTATTATAGTTCTCTGATTTCATCTAGATGGCAGGAACATCAGATTTACACTGGAGAACTGCTTAATACCTCATTCTCCAATTTTTTTAGTCCTTTCTCTAATACTACTTACCTTATTTTTCACTCGAATTTCAAAGATGTCTGTGCAGTCTTTACATGTAAAAGTCTCAACCTTATTCCTTGTCTGCTGGATTTCACAGACAGATTGAAAAAGAACATCTCTAACAGCGGCTACAGTGGCACTTGGAATGGCACAAATGCAGCTTCCTTTGGAGAGATGCATGTATCTGTTTTGAAGAACAAGAGAGCATAATTTTTCCGGTTAAAAATTGGGAGGAGATTTTTTTTAATGAAAAAGGTGAAGTAAAAATTGCTACAAAACCCTCCATTGCTAACAGCAGGCAGAATCATTTTTTACTCTGTTATTCAATCATAGTAAAGCTGACCAACTCCACACTACAGATACTCCTTTTTCATTTTCAGCTGCTATAAAGAATATTAAACATCATGTGTATACTATCCAAGGCCACAGTAAAACATGGCAAGGCCTTGACATTTGAACTTTTTTCTTCAATGTGTAAAAAACACTGTACGTTTTTGAAGCCTTGTTTCTTAAATTAGGGTGTTTGTTCTGAAAAACATTCCATTTGCTACTATGTAAAACTGCAGAGCAAAAATTCACTTTTCATGCTGCCACCTTGGCAAAAGGGTGGTAGGATTTTTTGTTCTTCTATCCTGCATGTGCTTCTGGAAATCCAAATAATTTTTGTCTTTGTCATGAAAAAGAGAAGAGGCCTGCTGCAGTCTGCTTTGGTTTTAATAAAGTGTACACAGTAGCAAAGTGCATTTTTGGTTTTGTTTGTTTTGATGCTCCCTTTGATGTTGGCAGATGTATATATTTAGATATACTGCACTGTTGTACAAGAACTGTTTTAGTAAATAACACTATTTGTAAAAACTGTTAATTGTTTTTGTTATGAATGCAAAATATTAAAGTTGGAGTATTTAGTTCATCATGTTGCAAAGTCAATTTATAAATTTCATAGAAGAATAATCAGAAAAGGACTTGCTTTGCTGGAAGGGCTTGGAGATACGGTAGGTAAGGGCTGTTAGAAGTACTTACCTCAAATTTTCTTATTTCAGGTAGGGTGGAGGTGGGTTTTGGTGGTTCTGGGGGTTTTTTTGGTGGGGTTTTTTGGTATGATGCTTACATGTAGATTATGTTACTTTTACCTTTAAAGTTTTGAATCTGTCATCAACTTCCTTCAGCTAAAATCTAAGTAATACATTGTACATCTTATTTCAAGTGTGATGCATGTCCTCTTGGTAAGAAATACAGCATGAATATTTTAAGGGAGTGGTAAAGAAGAAATGAAAACAACTGTATCTGTACAGTGTAACGCATATATTTGCTTACAGATCAATAAGAAAATACTGCTGGCAGCTTGACAGTTAATTTACACAGCTACTTGACAGTTAATTCTATTTCTGATGACAGTAACACCAAGTAGTGTAAAAGCACTGTTGATTGATCGATGTGGAATAAGTTGAAGATCAGGCTAAAGCCTGGTTTGTGAATCTGCATTACTGCTTAAAAGACTGTCACAGCTGAAACTTGGTAGTCTTGACAGATGCGTGCTGTGTTCTTAGAACAATGTTAGACTTTCTTGCTTAAACCAGTGTAAGTATCTGAGATCACCACGGGGCTTGAGGAGCAGTGAGCAGCAGATTGTCAGCTTGGCCTGTTCTTAGGGTCTCGTCCGAAAAATGTGAGCTGCACACCTGAGGATAAGTGATGATATGGACTGTGGGTTAGTTCTGTGTGAGAATTTCTGTGTTTCAAGAGAATATCGATTCAGTTGATTCAAGTCCTACAGACTGTACAAATGAAATGTGTAATGTCTCTGATTTGGACCAGGGAGGGAGAATCAATACTGAGTTTGCTTTACTGCCCCTCTCTTTTGGACAGGGAGCGTGTTTCTGTTGAGATGCCTACGATGAAAATACAGTTTGAGTTCTATAGTCTTTAATGCTTACAGTAAAATCTGCTGTCATGAATCTGGGCAATAGGTAAAATAAGCATCAGTCTGTTCAAGGGGATCAAAACAACTATCTTCACCTAAACTTTGATGAATATTACGTTTTGATGAATGTAATCTCACTTCATATTACATTGTGAAGCTGGGGACCTTAATGCATTGTCTCACTACTGTAGCTGCTTCTAGAAATCTTATGCTACTCTGTTGCAGGATAAGGAGTTTTATCTCACAATATTTGTGAATTTAAATTATCTGGATTATTTTAAGTCAAAGCTGTTTTGGTTGATACTGATCGTGATCTGTGTTTTAAATGAGATGAGAAATAAGCCATTGTGAAAGAGCTTGTGGAGAAATTTCCACCGATTAAGGCTGATTTGCACTTCTTAAAATTCACATCGATGTTGGGAGTACACAAGCAGCATGCAATAATATAGAAAATCATAGCGGGGAAAAAAAAGGTAAACATGTTTCAGTTGTAGATTGAGAGCATCTTTAGAGTACAATCTCTTAATATATAAGGAAGGTAGTGATTGTAGCACTTTATATTTTGCTTTGACATTGCTTAACTCCGTTAAGAATGAGTTTTGAGTGTTTATGCATGCTCGTTGGATTTCTAAAATCAAAGCAGGTTGGTGTTGATGCCCCATGTTCCCGAGACTGGTGACACCCACTACCTTAGCAGTTGTACTTCGGACCCTCCTCGCAGCGGTGCTGAATCCCGCAGGAGCGTGTTGCGTGCTTGGTAAAGCTCATCACCAGTGTGACTCCAGTCGCTGGCAGAAACTCGTTTGACTGCTCAGTGTCTATTTACCACTTTCTGGCTGTAGGAAGCACATGTATCAAGAAATGGAACCCTTCAGTGTATCCATGCTTGGGCCACTTAATTTTATACAGCATATTCTGTAGCTGTTTTCTAAGCCTGATTTACTAACAAGCAAACAAATCTGCCCTGACTGCTACTGAAGTCACACTGGAATCTATTTTTAGCTGGTTGTGATGGCTTTTCCTTGTTGACTCGTGCATCCTCGGGTATCTGTGGATCATGCGGACGTGTTTACTTGCCCAAACTGTGTGTCAGACTGTCCCAATTTACTGTGCTTCAAAAAGGAGTGTGAACACTTAGATCTCTTGGTTTTATTTTAGACTTGTGAAAACTTGCCCAAATTAGTCTTTTTCTTTGTCCCCCTGGTGACATACTCCTGTAGCTGACGTTGAAGAATTGTGGCAGAATTCATTTAGGCAAACGCCGCAGCAAAAATCATGTGGCCTGACGAATAGAGGTAATATGATGATTTACAGACAAATACGGTGTGTATTAGTCGGCCGAGCCGAGGACAGTGAAGCCGTGGTTCTCCGGAACTGTGTAAGAACACAGGCTCAGCACCAACCACCTCCCTGAAACGTGCTGTCAAAACAGTCAGACAGGTGTTTTTCAGAGAAACCACAGGCGTTGTCTGCAAGACTCTTGTTAGGGCTGTGTTTGTTCAGAGGGCTCTTTTTCCTCCTGGTGTGCTGAGGAAGAACAAATAGTGAAGAATTTTTTGCTTTAACAGAGTCCACAATCTCACTTCGTAACAAATTTCTGGCAGCATCCGTGGAATCGCGATTTATATTATCGGATTGTGTGGATAACGACACTCAAGCAGGATTCAGCGTTAGTAATTTTTAAAACTCCTCCTACTCACTTAATGTAAAGTAGATAATTTTACTTTAGTCATTTATCTTAGTAAGCTTGTTCTCTCTCTAAACAGACATGCTTTCTGCTCTTGAGCACTTCTTATCTTCCGGATAATCAGGGCTTCCTCTAAATGTTGGCTATTCCTCCCAAGGTTGCAGAGTCCCACTGATCACTTCAGGGGGCACCTAGTTGCCTTGGTTGCTCAAACCAGTCCCCAATTTTGCCTCTTCCAAGAACTAGACTCCCTTGAATTTGTGTGTCCATGAGGTTCAAATTGACACCAGATTTCAAGTTTCTTTATTCAGGACAGATAGTAGGTAGCAAGCAATTAATTGCACATTTGTAAACAGCACTGAGCTGAGCAGCGTTCGGTGGGATCCCGTAGGTCAGCAGCAGCAACGCACAGAACTCAAATCCTGGCTCTCCTGTATGTGTGTGTATATACATGTGAGTGTGTGTATATATATTTTCAATCAGTTCCGTATACTATATGTGTTTCCCAATAGTTATCTCCTCCTTTCACATGCTTTCTCATACTTGATCCTTACCGAAAGCATTCCCCCAAATGCGAACAGTTAGTAAATCATAAATTGACTGAATTTGATACATACATATAATTATTTCTATATTTGGACATTTCCACTCTGCAGATTGTCCTTCCACAATAGTACGGGTGTCTTGTGGAGCCATTTTGGAAATGCTGACAGTCCTGCTCTTCCATCTCTGAAGTACGATCTCTTTCCTTCGTCACTGGTTCCATCACACAACTGCTATAATTGGGCTTTTGGGGTATTTTTCAAGTCCCTGTAATGTCGCTTTGGCCTACGGTGTATTCTTCACATACCGCATGCCATCAACTTCAGATCATCATTTTCTGATTTGCTGTATTTTTTTGTGCATCAGCGGTGCAGTTTCACAAGGGAATTGGCCAAATTTCAACCCAAGAGAAGAGCACCTCTCTTCTTGGGGACCGAAGTATAGTACCAAATGGTTTAATGATACAAGCTGACAGTTGCATCCTGTTTGCTGTTTTTATCCATTCCAGGATTCAGAAAGGCAATTACTTTAGTATGTGGGGTGAGTCCATCGGAAACTTTTGAGTGGTTCACCATACCTTGTGTGTTGCGTTTAAGAAGTTGTTATACCTACATATATACATTATACATGTTTATTATTATACAATCCTAGAGGTGGTTGCAGCTTTCATTCCAACAAGACCACACACTCAACAGCTTTTGCAGTCTCGTTTGTCTCTGCTAGAGACCTTTTACATTCTTTGAACTCTAGTTTGTCACTGAGGACTTCATGTGACAGATGGGGGGGAGCATATGAGAACGGTGGTTGTTAATCATGCAAGAGCAGTCTGTTCAACCCTTCATTTATCAAAGTTTGTGCCTAGATTTTTCAGGTTTTGTACCTTCCAAAGTGAAAGCAATGTCCTTCAAGAGCACTGGTTATTTCTGCAACTTCCTGAGAAAACATCTGGAAGTACTTCCCTATTTGCACAGATTTAGAAAGAACACCATGGATTGCTTTGAACATAAAGTATTTTCTTTATTCTACAGTGAATTAATGTGACCACACAAATTCCAAGTAGTTAGAAATGATAACTTTTTGAGCATTACTGAATGGCTGCAATTTTTACCACACAGGTAGATGAAGACTCTAAGTTTTTCCAAGCAGTCAGTCAGTCAGTGCTGCTGGGACTGTTCTCTTTCATACATCCTAGCCTCATCTTTGAAAACAAACTGCTAAAAAAATATTCTGTTATGGAACAGTTCTAAAGTTAACAACCAAAATCTCACAATCAGCTCTTCATTTCTTTCTCCCACTTTACTCAGGAGGAGGCTATTCTAATTATTTTAATGGTACCATTTAGGTAGAGCAAATAGATTAGATTTAAGTTTTTAAAAGTAAATGCTTTCCTTTGGAAGTCTTTGTTTTTAAAGTGTCGTACTGTGCTGAACACAATATTCTGACGGAAATGTCTGTCTACCTAATTAGCCGACGCTATTAAGAAGTGGAATTTGTAATAGACCTTGTAAGAGTTTCCACTTAAGCATAATCCGATATCCTCATATTTCTCTATTATTATTATTTCAGAGAATTTTAATGATTTTTTTTATAGAGTTTACATAAAGACAACTCCCAGCTGAAAGAGAATCAGTCATAAAGTATTGAGTCAGCAATGGGTCCAAGTGCAGCACATTTGTAATCCCGTTGGTAGTGCCCATCCTGGTCATCTAAATCCTCTATTTGACAAGACTCTTTCAACAACCTTTTTTAAATTTTGTTTCCTCTTTCAAAATTTACTTTAGTATTCTGTAGAAAAAGTGAGTCTTCTCACTCTCCCATTTGTATTGGCTCTTTTGCAAATAAATCAATAACTCTATTGCTCACAAAAACATAGCGATCTTGACATTTTTCTCCTATTTTCTGGCTTAGCTCCTACTCCTTCCTATGTTTGCACTTTCATTTTCATCCTAAGAAACCTCAGTTTCACTGATCTCAATTCCCAGCAAGTCTTTCAGGCTGCAGCCAGCTGTGTGAGGCACAGCTCTCCTCAGCATTTGGAAATAATGGGTCACTACTGAAGATCTGCTGCAAAATCCACCTGTGGTCTGCCAGGAACCTTGTTGCCACTGTAGCAGTTTATGCTCACTTGATTTGTTCCTGACTGTTTTTTTACTAAGCTTGATTTTAAAAAATGCTTCACAACACTAATGGGCACTTTGCCCTGCCCCCTCCTCCAAGTTCAGAGGGAATTGTTGTGCTTACACTGAATTGGAGTGTGCCTTGACAGTGATGATGTCCCCATGATCTACCGGAATTTTGTATATTAATGTCAATTTAGCCTCTTATAGCCTCTTGTCTTCCCTGTGTAATGCTGGTGCTGACTATATGGAGTTTATGACCTTGGAACTCCTCCCTCCTTTTTTCCAGAAGACATCTGAGCCGGAGATTTAATAAGTAGCAGCTCTGATCAGAACTACTTTCAGTTCATTTTTTTGATAAAAAGCAGAACAAGTGCCACACATTCCCTTGATATGTTCCAGCAGATCCAGACCCAAACACCCATGCTCACGGGGACCTCCGCATCCTGGGTGTCCTTGGTACGCCAGGGGATGTCCCCAGAGGCGTGACCCCACATCAGTGTTTTGAAGGAACGTTCCCAACGTAGTGTGGCACTGCGCACTCGCTCCTCCTAACCAAGGGACCGGAAGGTCCCCGAGGCTGGCTGGTGGGTGCCTGCGGAGTTAATTTTCTGTATCCTTACTAATAGCAAAGCTGTTGTTATTACAGTTGCAATACCGTTTCACATGTAGGAAGCAGTCATGAAAAATAGTGTTGGCCTCCTGCATAGCCAATTTTAGTTTTTGGACGTTTCACTGCCGTCTTAAGGAATATGACCTCCAGGTTCATTACCACCAGACAGATTTTTATCAGCAGTCCTACTGCATGTTCCACAACAGTAAATCCTGTAGGCTTAAGAATCTTTCTTATCAACAAAGTCTGCAAAAAATCTCTTTTTCTTGATTCCTTCCTAAGCCCTGGGATCCTACCGGATGGCTGTAGCCTTGTCTGCATATTCACGGAATATTTAAGCCCACCTTGTGCACTGGAGTTTACTGGAATATCAAGATCGCCTGTTTTTTTCTGTTTTCATTGGGGGCACAAAGTTTTAAACTGTCCTTTGGGAGAAAAAAAAAAAAAAAAAA
>Ga0065711_1011325_pt1 | contig 17197 bp, 10 predicted proteins | sample Hoacrofraction12_FD_59098 | JGI IMG/M metagenome (GOLD analysis project Ga0065711, IMG submission 59098) | Hoatzin crop microbial communities from Cojedes, Venezuela - Epithelial fraction 12 v2 (version 2) | ecosystem: Host-associated > Birds > Digestive system > Esophagus > Crop | place... | reverse complement strand
TTCACGGGAGGCTGAACCAGAGTTACTGAATTTAGGTGACTGAAGATGCTGCTGCTGTGGAAACAGCTGTTCCTGGTGTCGTTTGTTGGCTGTCTTGCAGGTAAAACACAATAATCTCTAACTTCCAGTTTAGAGCTACGCATAAGGCTCCAGGTTCCAGATTGGAGTGGCACTTGAGAAACAGAGCCTTGGAGACTTTGCAGTGTGAGTGTCACATAGAGTCTGGAAACCAAGCATGCAAGACATATCTTAAATAATACAAAATATTAACAGTGAATGAATTAAACAACCTTTTTCCTGCAAAGTTGTAACATAGGGCTATGCTTTCAAAGCAGAGAAGATATTTGAATACGTTAAGGATGTTATTAGCTATGCATGCGTTGTATGTATGCTGGTTTAATAGCTGCAATATCTCTTTTTTCTTTTAACTGGAAGCTTCAAATTCTTGCTGTAACTGGGGATGATTGTTGCAGCTTTTGTCAAATCTTTGTTCACTTTAAAATGGGTTTGTTCATGAGGGGTAGTGCTGTGTTATCACTGCACCAATTCAGCAGTTCAGAGGTTTGCTTTTACTACTCCACCAGACAATAACCCAGTTAATTCTCGGTGTTTGGAACTTAGGCTCTTTTTAGGTCTTCTCTCTCTTGCCACATTAGCTCTTCTGAGTCATTTTTCTTTATCTTATCGAGGTCAATGCTCGCAGCAGCAGCAGAAGTCCTTTACTTTTCTGGGTGATCTCTTTGTTCAGCATGCGTTCTGCTTGAGCATCCCTAGCAATGCCAAGGTGTGTGTGAGGGGGAGAGGAGAGGCCCCTGTTCTGCCCTCGGAGGTTGATGATTTTGGTCCATGTTGGCATCGCGAGGGTTGCAAAGAGCAGATGTGCCTGGTAGTGCCCAAATTACGTGCGTGTGTCCTCTACAGAGCGGTCAGCACTGCTTTGGCAAGGAGGGTACTGTGTGTGCACACATGCTTTGATTGAAACATGTACATCAAATGGTCTATAGCCTGGGTCTGCTGTGGTTGGATGTGTTTTTCTTTGCAGTTCCAACACCGGGACAGATAAATAGAGACCTTGGTGCTGTGGCTGGCCTGTGCTGTCACCTGGCTGTGATCACTGACTGATGCGGCAGCATGTGCTGTGCCAGCCTCTTCTCTCATCCCCCATCCTCCTGTCAGTGGTGCTTGTGTTCTGGCTGCCCTCAGGAGGGTTGAATTCCTGCGTGAGGTGCACAGAAACGTAACTGGGAGTCAAATATGTGGATTTGGCTTTATATGGTGACTCGGAAGGTTTTTGGCTTAGTCAAAAACTTTGAAGAAAGGGAAACAGTGTTGTTAAACCAATCTGTAAAGTGAAAGGTGCTAATATTGTCTCTATCGATGTTTTTCTACAGAAAAAGAAAATCCCAAGAGACTTAAAAATAGAAATTGTTTTTCCTGCAGTACTACTTTATGGATTGCTTTCTGAAACAGGTCTTGGGATTGAAACGATCCTACAAGACTTGCACAGAATTATTGGTTGAAACAGGGGGGCTTTCCTTTTCTCCCCTTTAAACTGCTGGGAGAAAAGCTCACTTTTAATAATACTTGTGAGAAGATACTGTTTTGCTGCTGGGTCCGTGCTTTCCCAATGTCAGTCTGGCCCATCCTGCTGCCGTGGGCGTAAGCCGTGCAGTAAGTGTGACTGCCTTTGAGCCTGTGAAAATCCCAGAGCAGCGAGGGAGAAGGCAGCAGGGAGCTGTTTCCGTGCAGGAGGATTAGAGGAGGCGTGTTGTGGCATTCCTCGATGCTGCTTCTGTACTTCCAGCTGTGCTTCTGTTTTGGGCTGCATCTGGAAATACCTGAGGTTGAAAACGTGTTTGTAGTCTTAAAATTACTCGAAGGATGTAAGTCCACTCTCTGCAATGCCTACTGCTACGTCTCTGTTATCGTTGGGGAGTTACTTGTAAGGCCAGTTAGCCACTGCCGCATCTGAACTGGCAAAATTTGACATTAGAAATGTCAGCAAAATGTTTGTTGTTGCAGAGTGTGCGAATGTGTTTCTGAACCTCTGTTAGGTAACTTTGGATTTCTCCTGACTGTTCAGTACAGTTATTATTCAAGGAGATGTGTTATTTGGTAATTTAAAAATAAGAGTTTGACTTAGTTTAGTTTTGAAGTGATTTGTTGATGTGACGAACGACGCTATGGGGAGAAATAACAAACAGGTAAAATCCGAACTAAAAATCAGTTGCTACCTGAAGATTTTTTTGAAGTATAATCTTGCTGGTTTTTATCTGCTGGATGTTGGGTTTGTTATATTTACATTGCAATACTTAACTAAAAAGTATGAATAATTTTCATGCAATAGGTCACTTGTGTTGGTGATTGGCGTCATGCGTGTTGTAGTAGAATAAATTACTGTGTGTGTCATGGTTATGTTAGTATTAGATGAGTATTGATGCTGGGGGAAAAGAGGCTTGGTTTTTAATATGTTAAAAGTAATTTCTCTCTAAGCTTTTCAGTTGATATAAAGTAAGGAAGATAAGGACTAATAACTTTATCTTGCAGTGGATTTTGGTTACATTTGTACGATTTAATAGTTATCCTTTGAATCGTAACAAATATCTGAGATAAAACTAGTATAAAGGCTAAAAAAAAACCCCAATATTTCATTCACAGATAGCATACAGTAAAATGTTCTTTTGAAAAATGACAATCATTTTACCCTTATTGAAGTTGTATCTTTTTAAATTGCAAAGAATGCAAATCATCTGGCTTGATGTGTTTGAATTTAAATATGCTTTTTTCTTTAAATAGAAAAAAACCCTTTGAGATAATACATGAGGTAACATTCAGACCCAGGAGAGCAGGCTGACTCTTAAGCACCACCAGGTTCTCCTGCTCTCTCCCAGGCACTGCTGGTGTGTTACGAGCAGTAACATGGAGAAAGCTGTAAGCATCACCGGTTGGAGACTTGCAAATACGTTGAGTATGAGCTGCAGTGTCTGTAGAACTGTTGGTGTGACCCCCAAAGCTGCCCCCAGCTCACTTTGACCCTGGTAGTGGTTCGTGGGGAGGAGGGCAAAACCTTCTTCTGCAAGGATGGAAGGTTTTTCGCTTGTCTGTTGAAGGACTTTTTTTATCCTTTAATCTTTCTTACGTTTTTATTTCATATCATCTCAGTTCTTTTGGGTGGTATTTAAAAGCAACTTAGATGAAAGCAAGTTTTGTTTTATTGCCTATGAGGAAGGGTAGCCTTAAGGATTCAGGGTGAATGCAAAGTTTTTCTGTGTTAAATGGTATGGACAGCAGGTCTACTAAATGACTTGCTGGGGAAAAAAAAGTAACAAATGTGTGGTTCTGTGCAAATGTAACTGCAGAAAGAGACACAGTATGAAAGGGATGATGTTTACTGCAAATTCATCAATTCGCATCTCTAAAACAAAAGTTCAGTATTTTCAGTAGTGAAGTTGGCATTGACTTTCACTGAGTTTGCTAAAGAGATTGGTTTGTTATTCAGCTAATTACTAGTGAAATACTTAATTTCCAGTGACCACTGCAGTAGCAAGGGAAATATTGCTAGTATTTTGAAGCGCAAATTATTCTGGTCTTGTGTAAGACTGTCCTCTCCCCGTGTTCACCCTGCTAGCCCTTCTTTGCATCTATTGCGGTTCATCTCCCTGCAGTTAGAGGACGTCCCAAATGTCAGTTTAGTAGCCATGGGGAGTTGGTGGACTGGAGGACCAGCAAGAAGCCAAGCAAAAAGCCATTTTTCACATTGCCAAAAGTCAGATGGTTTGATGGAGCAGGACTGCTTGGAAGCCCTGAGCACCCATAATTGATATATATCCCTGACTTAACATTGTTATATTGCTGTCATTGAGAATGCAAGTGCCAACTGTAACTCCAAGCAACAGAGACAAGGGTTTGAGCCAGATGTGATTTGCTGAACAGCCTGAATTGAGTATTTCCAGCTGCCTAACCCCTCTCACTTGAAACTCTGAAAGATTTTGATCCTGACATACAGATCTCCTGCTATTTGGAGACTGGGCATGTGTATAATGCTAGCATTACCCATTTGCTTCAATTGCTTGAATATTATTAGTGGACCTTTGGAACAGCGTGTTTCTAAAATCCACTTGGGAATCATGTAGTGGAATTTATTTCAAGACAGACTTTTAGTAGGAGCACACTGTAAATGTGAAACAAGCTGTTAAACGGTTTTGAGAATATTACTTTTAACCTATCATTAAGATAGATCAGCAGGTATTTTGACTCTGTAGAAAACAATTTTTCTTGTGGACTGCTTATAAGCAAAAAGACAGTTCTTTTAAGACCTGTTTGCAGTTCAGTGTTCTGAAATAACATCATAGCTCCAGAAGCTGAGATGCTGCTGATCTTGGCTTATAAACCTTGACATTCTCAGTCCTTACAGATAATGTAGTTCAAACTAGTTCCCTTATTGCAGTGTCCTATATTGAATTGCTTTTCATTTATCCTGTGTGAATCTTCACAGTTCATCAAAGTGGGGATGTGAGAGTATCTAATGAAAAAGAAATAAACGGCCCTTGGGTTTTTGTTTATTGATGTATGCTTGTATCCGTATGACTAATGATCCTGTGGTCTTTTTGTCTATTTACCTAAGGGAACAGAGAGATGATTACTTAGCATGGGATATGTATATGGACTTTCAAAATGTCTACCTTGTTAGGAAAGGAATTTCAAACCACATATTTTAGTGTTGTTATGTTTAAATTATTCTGAAGAACAACTTCAAAGATAAAAATTGATAAAATATGCAAAACAACATGAACTGTTAAAGTGCAAAACTAAGTGATCATCCGGAGCAAAGTCATGAATTGATTACAGGTGTGTTATGACCTCTCCCGACTCATTTCTAGAGCCTTCCCCCCTCCAGTGCCACCCAGCTGGCTTCACTTACTCTTCTGGTAGACTGGACAGCAGTGCCTTCACTTGCAGAACGCAGGAGGAGCAGTCTGCCGCAGACTGACGCGCTGCCGATGCGGTGACCGGTGAATATGGTGAACAGATAAGATAGATAAGGGGAACTCCTGTCATGAGCGTGTAAACTGCTGCTCTGCAGTTTGCGTGGCAGCTGGGTTTTCCTGCCACTCTTGCTAATTTTGGCTTCGTTTCCCTGCTGCAGTATTCCCCCTGCTCAGCCAGAGAGGAGCAGCGAGCTCCACGGGGAGCGTGGGCTCCGTCGGCCCCAGCTGGCACAGGCGCTGTGCATTTGCTGGCCTGGCCTCTCGCCGCATCAGTGGAGCAAGCACAGGCGTTGGTTTCCTTTGCTTTCTCATAACTTTCTACTGTTTTCAGCTTTTTATACTGCTAAAACTGACTTCTCTGTTCCTTCCTGGAAAGGTATCTTTTTAAAGTTTCTCGTGAGAATCAAGAGGGAAAAACAACTTTTGAAGGATGTTTGAAGGGGAAAGAAAGCTGTGAATAAAGAGAGAGTTCAAAGGAATGAAATAAGGAGAATTGTGTGTGTAAATGCATAAAATCTTTGTTCTGCAGGAGATGAAAGGGCACATTTCAAACTGCGTGTCCAGGGCGAGACCTGCAGAATCCACTTAGAAGCTTAGCAGAGAAAGTCCAACTTGTTGCCACCACAAATGGTGTTAGGATACACTGTCTTAACTGTGAAATAGAGCCAAACAAAAAATTGTCATTAAACTACTGGTTTTTAACTTCAGTTGTTACTGGAAAAAACCAACAAACCTACTTTTGCTGGGGAAAAGTAAAAATATTGTAACATGCAGAAACTGTTTGGACTTTGAAGCTTGGCTCCTGTTCTGGCCCTTTGCAGTGAAATTTGCCAACCAGAAGGTTTGTGTTCTGTTGCCTTACATGATAGTCCATTGGAGTTTAAAATGAGATCGTTGTATGTATTTCTTTATGTCAGTTCAGGTGTTTGCATTGTTTTCATTTTCATTTTTTCATTTTGTTGGTGTTTTTTTTTCCTTAGCTTAATACAGAAAAAACTCTGCTAAACCCTCAGGCTCAGCAAGGTCATGTCAGATCCACAGCTCTCCTCTTTATTAGTACTAAGTTTAAGAGACTTACGAAATAATGGAAGTCATGATTCTTACTTTGTTTTCCAAAGAGCGTGAAAACAAACCTTCCATGTTTTTACTGATTTATTGTTGCTATTAAATCATGCCACGAGGAAAGTAGAAATACCCTCTTCAGAGGAAGATCTTGTCTGCCCACACCTGGAATACCATTTTATGAGGTGGTGGAGGATTTGCTTGCTTGGGCCTGTGCAAAGGATCTCAGTCAGGTTCCTACGTTTACCTTGCATCTTCTATCCTGAATTGATTTGGAGGGGAAAAAGGGGATCCTACTGAAAACAGTGTGATGTTTGTCTGTTCTTTGGTATCATTGCACTTGTCTCATCCATCTTACAGGATCCTGGGATCTGGGATCCGGGACAAGTGAACAATATTCCTGTTCGGTCGAGTGTCCAGGAAAATTGGAGACAGGAGTAAATTCTTGCCAAATCCGTACTAGCCAGCTGATCGGGAAAGCCAGGGCCTTGTTCCTGTACCAGGTTTGCAGATGCACTGGAGTGTGTGTTTTCTGATCAGTCTGCGGTTCGTGGTGGTTTTGTTGTGGTGTTTTGGACTGCTGCTGTAGGACCTGACCGCAGCAGTGAACGTGGTCTCACCCCCTGCTCCCTTGCATTTGTACGGCCGTCTGTTTGTTCAAGAGCTCGGACTCCTGCCCAATATCCATGGGTGCATCCGTTATCTTCCTCTTGGTGTGCGCTTATCTAGGGAGATGCTGCTTGCTTTTGGCTAAACATCTTTTGAAGGCACAAGAGTGCTTTTTTTTTTTTGGACTTCAGTATTTGTTGAACGCAAGGGGTGTACCAAACATCAACTTGTTGATGTAATGTTGATGAGGAAGTAATGTGCTGTTTCTGGTGTGTTTCTGGTGAATTCTGGCATTGAAACGAATGCTGTGTAGGAGTATATTTGCAGTCATAAATGTGTAATTCTTAGTGTAGGCTTCTTGGACATTGGCAGAATGCCAGCAATACCTTCCCCTGTGCAAAACAGATAGAGCTCTTGGAAACTTGCAATAATTTTGATTTAGTCTTCAGTGAGGAGTTACTGTATGGGTGAGAATCCATTTGTAGGACAAAAAATAGCTATCATCACTTACTACTGACACTGTTCTTGTTAAAATTCAGTTTTCATTAAGAGTTACAGCCTTCAGAGCCAGTCTGTATCTTAATGAATAATGGTTTTGCGTATTAATAGTAATATCCTCTTTGTGCATTATACATGTATACTCATAATGTTAAAATGCATCTATGCCAATAGTGACTGTCAGAATTGCTTAGCTTGGATTGCTTGCATATTGCTAACAAGATTCATTACGCTGATAGAAAATTTTGCTTGCTTATTGAATTGGTTACAAGATGAAGAACCAGTCTTAGAGTTCTGCTTTTCTGTGAATTGTTTGATGTCATGAGTGCTTCGTATGGATCTGGTAACAGAAAACAAAATTGCTGCTGTAAATCTGAAAAGGCACCCATTGTAGATATCCCTGTGCACTTAAACCCAGCATACTATCAAGCCTAACTCCTCCTTTATTANGGTGAACAAAGGATACAGCAAACAGCCTGGTATTTAAGTTCTGTGAGACAAGAAATTAACCTTGCTGCAGACATCTTTTGCCTATAAACTGACAGGTGGTGGTAGCTTACTGGAGATCCAGTTTCACCTCTTTCTATAAACCAGTATAAATCTTGCCTCTGCATTCATGCTGCAGCTCTTGCTTTTAATACAACTACAGTTTTTGTACACTTGTGCCTTAGCATGGCGAGCTTTTTGGTTTTCAGACTACCAATGGAGCATGCCCATTTTGAGAGGGTTTTGAGGGCTTAATTTCATTCTTCGTTAATATTGCAGTGAGAAGGTAAACAGCAACAGAGAGCAATGCCAATCTGTTCACTTGGAATTAAGCAAGGGAATAAATAGTCATCTTCATCAGGATCCCCTGTTTTTTCTTGTTAGCTATATGTAAACCTGGGGCATTCCAAGTCAATGAAAAAACTGTTTTTGACTTCAAGGACTCTCTAAGCTCAGTGGATTCACAGGAGTCTGTATTTCAGTGGTGGGCATACTTGTATCAATTACAAAGTTTAGTTCCTTAAGCGTGGAAAATGCTGTGATACTAAACCTCTTTTTGAAAAGAGACCTTAAATACATATGAAAATTCTCCTCAGTTTCTGCTTTGTCTTCTAAGCTGAAGAAAACCTTTTCTTGAAAAGCAGCTACTCCTTGCTGCAGGTACTGTCTAACCTTAAAGCTGAATCCTCACCTCCGGACAGTTCTAATGCTTCACTTCAACCAGATAAATGCTATCTTTATCTTCATTAACTCATCACAAATTTTATGATGTTTGAATGGAGAAAGTTTGGTGAGTGGCAATTCTCATTTTTTATATAAATTGCCAAGAAGAAATTTTCAAGTGCTTTATCCTGCAATAAAATTTCATTATTGTAAATAGTACTGAGCATGAAGGCTGTACATCTGTATTTATTCAGTTCTTCTGCCTAGTGCAGTTCAAAGTGCAATACAATATAGAAAGTAGTTCCAGTGTGATTTTTTTTTTTTGTAAAAGGTTATGGAGCTTCACTGCATTCAATAGTAACCTGTAACAGAGTAAGTATTCAAATCCACAGCCTAAACATTTATTTAATAAGAATGGTGATAACTCCAAGTGCCTTAGAACTTCTGTCTGCTGAGTTTCTTAGTAGGTAGATCATTGCTTGGTATTTGGTATATGGCTACTTATTTGTTGTATGACTTCAGCCTCCTGTCTTGGACTCCTTCAAGAAAGGAGCTTTTGAAGGTACGTAGCCTTTCCTTGGCATGTAGCATGCCTGCTGTGTGACGAGGGTTGGACAGGAGCCTCTCACAGCTGCTTTTTGGGTCAGCGTGGTCCAACACTGGTAACTGAGTTTCACGAGAAGTTGTGGAAGTCGTTGCAGGACAGCTGGCTTCCACCCCAACATCAGGCAGCCCTCCCGTACCGTCCCCGTCCCAAGGTGGTATGAGGGGACGCTAGGAGAGGCTGTCAGCCGCCCTCAGCAAGCTGGTATCCCTCTTTCTTCTCTCTTAAAGCATCAGCTTATCTCTTCTTTCCTGTCCCTCAGCAGCAGCTATTAAAGTCATTCTTCTTTACTTGCCAGGCTGTCCCTACTGAAGAGAGAAAAGCTTAGAGCTTGGCTGTTTTGCCTTTCTTCTGCTGGTTTGTGTAATGAAGATAAAGCTTTCACTCATTACGTGAACAGCCACCCTATTGAATAGCCATCCTAATGTGTCTTCTGCCTCTTGATAGCAAACTAGACAGAAGCATCCCAGACTTGCTGTTCAGCCATCGTCATTGATTAAACTACCTGTCGCAGGCTGTTGCTGAAGAGTAAATGATGACCAAGGTGGATGAGTAACTTCATCTAGTGTGATAATGCTCAGGGTTTTGGGTACTACTTTTAATCTTCTGTTATTTACCTACAAAAGAGACCTAGTGCTGGGCATTGCTTTGTGACAACATCGCTTTGTGAACCTTGTTTAGTGACAAATGGGATTGTATTAACCTTTAACTTTTCCAATACAGGATGTACATATCGGTGATGAGATTTCAGGAATCGGTATTAATCAGGCATCAGAACGCAATTGTCACACTTGGTTTTCAAGTGAAAAATAACACAAGGTTAGAAAGCAAAAGCTTAACCTCTGCCATATTACTATACATGGTTGAAGACCTAAGCAAATAGAAGCTCATTTATATTCTTGTCTGATTAGCACAATCAGAACTTACTGATGCTAAAATGAACTTATTTCCATAACGATAAACAGAATATTAAAATACAGCTGTTAAATGTAGCACAATGTTTTTTCCTTCTTGGATAGAACAAATAGTTACGACGTTTCTTGTCGGCTCTTTAGGACCCTTGTAACAGTCAAAAGCATTTCAAACACGCCTTTTGGCAGGAAAGTAGACCCTCTTTCTAGACAAGTGCTGCTTGCTCTCTTGGAAGAGAGCAGAAAATGACGAGTGTATTTGAGCTTGGTTGTACTTGACTCCTGCATAATCGAGGGTCAGACCTTCAGAAACTGAGAAATTGGTGGAGAAACATTTGAGCGTAGGAACCACTGTATTTGAACCAGTCACTGGAAATACTTGTAGTATTTTAATCCAACAGAGGAGAAGAGAAAGCCTTATGAAGAAGGGGAGGTATGGTGTAGCTTTAGGCAATGATACACAGTAAGGAACTCTGTATACTGAACTGGGTGTTTCCCCGTGGTGTAAAATGAGAAACCTGGAATAGCCTAATGCAAAGGGCACAGGACTGTGGGTTTTTAGGAGACCTGGGTTTGAGTTGGGATGGCTGTGACCTTGCGCAGATGACTTAGCAGTATCCATTCAAATTGCCAGGAAAAAACATAATGACCCTTGCAAGGTTCTGTGTGAAAAGTCACAAAACAGACTTTCTGCGTTGTTCTAAAGGCACATTGGGGTTTGTTCCCATCTCGCAAGTGTCATTTCATGAAGAAGTACCAAGTGTGAAGAATCAGTGCATTAGCATCACTTTTCTTTAGTAGAAGCAATGGAGTAAGTCAGGAGCTTATTTTAAGTAATCAGCAAATGTCACAATTCCTGTGCCACTCCGCCACTGTTGCAGATTAGAGAAGCTCGAAATCCCCCCTCGTCGCCGGTGAGCTGCGAGCCTTGCACCAGGCAAGTGCTTTGCTAAATAGTGCGCTGCGTCTTCGGGTGCTCTGCAGCAAGAGGCAAAGGGCCGCTCAGAAAAGCGTAGCGTTTATTTGTCTTTGACAGTTGTTGTGCAGTGAGAACTTCAAAATGTTTTAAACCTGAATTAAAAACAGCTTAATTTGCATAGTCAAGGGTAATTAGTGTATATTTTTTCCTGGTTCCTCATACAGCTATTTATAACTCTGAAAGCTATATAGAAAATCCCCAAGTAGTTCAATGTTAGATTCAGTTAAGGATTCTCCCATACTTCAGAGGTGGCAGAAAAGGTGTTCTCTCGGTAAGCAGCTGAATGGCAGGTTTTATGATTTTGAAGAAAACGGGTGAATCGTGACGCTAACAGCCTTAGTACCAGACAAGGGATTCCATACACATTGATGGGAATGTAGCCTAACAAAAGTCTCGCTACGGCCCCTTCAAGGAGCTTCAGATCTGCTCCTTGGTTGCTTTTCGGAGGCCTTTGTGTAGCTCAGAAGAGCTCAAGCGCAAAGAAGATGCGGTCTTTGCAAGTCCTGCCGTATGTTTGAGTAGTTCTTTAGCCAGTTCGTTCCGGATTACTTTCTGGTCTTTGTTGCCAGAGATCATCCATCGGTAGAGACTTTATGAATTGCATCTTTTAAGGTTTCATCACATTTGTTGTTTTTAAGGCTCACTGTGTAGGGAGATCATGCGGCATGTTACTTAGTGAGCCAAGGCAGCTATGGGGATACGTAATGGAAGGAAGTGCATTCTCCCTGCTCTTTTTCAGAATGTGAAGAAACATTTATCCTGTATCAACGGCTTGAAAATGGGACAGATTCATTCCTTCCCGTGATGTTTTGTGCTAGCTGGGAAGCGATTCCAGCAAGCTCTGATAAGCGACAGCAGTTTTTGAGATGAAGTACTGACGTTAATGGTGCCTTGACTTTTTGGGGAGAGGGGGTGGTGTGACAGTTCTTTCTGCCTTCAGGATTTATAAGAATTGCCTTTGACTGCAGCTGTGGAAAAAAATAAATCTGAACTTATTTTAGCCTATGCAAAACTTTATTGCAGACCACAGACTGTAGTTTGGACAGAGAAAATCACATGGTTGAATCAATTTTATATAAAAAATACACATATTAAAAAACCTAAAGTTTCATGTCAAATTCCTGATGTACAGGAATGTGGGCACATTTCAGCTCTTACAAGAGTTTCCAAGTGCGTGACAGTAGTGAGCAAACTACTGGAAAAAAAAATACTTCTAAATTCTTTTTTTTTAAAGTTTTTTAGATCTTAATTTAAATTATTGTAGTCTGTAAATAGTATCTGAAGAGAAGATGCAATTACATAAAAGCATAGAGTAAATGAGGGAGAAAAAGCAGTCTGTGCAGATCATAACCCTATCGGTTGGGGTGACAGCTTCAATTGCATTTCAGTTCTCTCCAGTTCTCATCCTTTTTATGTTGGATTAAGTAACAGTTTTTGTCGTCTTATTCCCATAGTAACTTTATCTTTTTTTTTAATGTAAATCTATTTGTCTCTTGCTGTCTTTCAAAGTTATCTTTCAAAGCTTATGCATGAATAGCTTGTGAGGGAGAGGAGTAAGGCGAGGAGAGAGAGCAGAGACTTCCTGGCCTGGGAAATAAGAGTATTTTGGATATGAAAAATTCCAACTTCTTTTTTTTTTTTTTTTTTACCCAAAGCTATTGATTGTATAATTTTTCAGTGTAGTTTTTTTCATGAGACTAAATTTTCACGCTGTTTTAGTAGGTTGGGCAAAACTCTTTCAAAAAGTGCGAAAGCCAACCTATGTGCCCATCCAAAACCACAGACTTAATGACCTGCAGCATCATGGCTGATGTAAGTTAAGTGCCGCTTTCTGTGAAGATAAGTCTTAACTTGCCATGATTTTGCTCCTAGTGTGACTTGGAATCTCTTTAGAGAAGAGAATCCCTTTGTGCCCAGCCCTCCTGCCTGTTGGTCCGTGACCACCAACCCATGGCTCCTTTTGGAGCTGGGAACAGCCTGGCCTGGGGACGGTCTCCGAATCCTCTGTCTCAGGGGATGAGGCCCCAAGTCAGCATGCAAAACCGGTTTGTACGAAAGGGTTCACAGCCTCTGTTAGTTGCAACTGCTTGCAATTTTAAAGCATTAAATGAGGTTGAGAAAAAACAGCTGTTGCCTCATCTTGGTACATCTTTCTCATATTTCTCTGTACATCTTCCTTTCATTTCTTATCTTTCATATTTCACTGAATTGTACTTGTTTAACGTAACAAATATCTGAACTGAAGTGCAGTGGAAGATAGTTATGTAAATTGATCTGAATCAAATTTTTTCTTCCGTAGCGGTAACAGAGGTATTTAGTTGTCTGCTGCTCAATTCTGGTGGTGACAGCTTGCTGGGAGCCGGAGATGCAGCCTGCGTGCAGCGGTGTTAGTGCTGACGCTAAGAAATGAAGAGCTTGTGAAAGTTTTGCGCTCACCTTGTTGTCCACCACCTTTTTGTGTGCATTCAGAGCCTGTGGGTGAGGAATGGACTGCTTGTTTATTAGCCCGCTTATGTTTCGTGCTCATCATGCCCCTCGTTCATTTCTCTGATAGCGATCTACATTTTCACAAGAAATGTTTTAAACTTAAATATTGAGTTTGATAACTTAGATACTCATTTTTGTTTGGTTGGAGGTTTTTTAAGGCTTTTAAACCCTTTAAGGTTTCTTTCAATTTCAGAATATAGGTAAAGATGAAACCAATATGATGCAATGTATTCTTAGGCATTTAGACTTTATACCTAAAATTCCAAAATCTGTAGGTATAAGAATTTTTATAACTAACAATTTTGACATTTTCCCCCTCCCCCAGATAAAGCTTTGAACAAAAAAGGTTTAATTTTGGCAGATAATTGTTTATTTATTTGGAAGAATGGTGACTTTGAGGACTGTTGCACTTCAGGACTGTTCTTAAACCTCTGGAATATGGCTTATTTGGGAAAACAGAGCTAATATTCACTAAAAAATCAAAGCAAGTCATTGCTAAGGGAAATAGTTTCAGCCCTTGTTTTAGTTGTCAGAATTACCCCAATGGGGTCTTGTTAGTCCATTTAACGTACTACAGATGATATTAAGATAATACTTAAAAACATTTATGTTGCATTAATACCACATTAAGGGCCTGATCTAAAGCCCATTGAAGTTGATAGGAATGTTCAGTAGGAATTTAATGCTTTGATCTTTCAACTGTAGCTTTACAATTTACAAAATCAAACACAAAAAATGTTTGTGTCAACATAAACACATCTGTGTTATCTGCGTTGTACTTTACCCTTCGTGGCTAATAAAACTGTTAGATTTGGATCCTACTGGGACTGAAACAAATGCTTAATAATTCTGAATGCATTTTACAGCAATAAGTTTTGAATGGAAAAAATGTTGTTGCTAAAAGGTGTATAACAAGTGCAGCTGTCTTGTGGTATATAATATGAATATATAAATATTTAGTAAGTTTTAACTGTAAGTAACCCATGGCTGGAAGACAGTGAATGTCAGGTTTAGGAGGGATTACGAATACCTGTCTAAGTGTCTTCACTGTGTATCTTACTACTTTAAATGTACTTTTTCAGGGCTCCCCTTTGCTTCGTGATGTTTATTATTGGTGTAGCTACTTGCTAAGCAGAGCAGGTACCTTAACACCAAAGCAAGGGAACTTGCAGAGCTACACCTATTACACTGCGTTGCTTCGGTCTTTATTTTTGTATCGATAATGTATTTATGTGAGTGTTTCTGGTAGAATATGGTAGTGAGTGGTGACAGAGCACAGGCTGTGAATTGTGGGGAGTCTCATCTAATAACTGAGGAAATTCTCACTACTTACAAGAAGAGATGCAGTACCTGTTCTTTATTTTCCTGTTATTACCGCTCTCAGCCCTGTGCAGGGAGAGATCTTCTTTCTTTTTTATGAAACTGTATTTTTTCAGGCCATGGCTTTTTATTAAATTGTAGTTAACGATATACTTTTGAGAATTACATCACCCTACGCGGAGCAATTTGGCTAAGGCTGGAGATCAATCTGCGCATGGAGCATCTGTCACTTAGTGATTCCGCTTAGACTCCAACAAAAAGATTTGAGGTCCCACTGTGGTGTGGGGGTTTTCTCTGTATGTACATGTCTCAATCTATTAAACGCTCTTCAGCAGCACTGGGATTGTGTTTGTTTTTATAAATGGAGTAGCAGAAGAACAGGTAGGTATTTCTGGGCAGTCATTTTTCTCCACTCCCGCAGCTTCTGTTGTTGAATGGTCTGATGCTGAATGTGTTAATCTATGCAGTTGCTTGCTCAGGTGTAATCCCTTGTTCAGCCACATTTATTCACCCACTGAAGGATGTGCACATTGGTACATCATGGCATATTAAAGGTTTGCTGCTGCCTGCCACAGCTGTTGTCTCTTTGACCCTTCAGTAAACTAACAGTCTTCCACATAATTTTGCTTTCATTCAAGTGTAATGCCATTACTGCGGAGGCAGACAGAATGCAATTCTCTAAAGATCTTGTCTTGTTCCATTCTCTTCCAAGGAGGTTAATGTGCTCAAATGATCCCTGCATTTTCTTTTTTAGCTCTCTTGCTGCAAGAAGAGCAAAGAAGAAAGTGCTCTGGATAATCTCTTTGCGCTAGCTTTTGAGGGATGGAGCAAACTGGGAAGATGAACTCACTGGTTAGGTGGAAGCCCTCTTTACCACTTGAATTTCAAATGCCTTCATTTGTTTCCTGAGCACTTTTCTTTTCATAGCTTTTTACTAAAAGTTTATACAGATTTTTTTTTTCTAGTATCACTTACCGTGGAAATAGGCAAGTCAAAACCTCTTTACCCCAAATCTGCTAAACCACGTTTAAATATTAATGACGTATGGGAATAACTTAAGACTGAAGTTTAATCAGCGTTTTGTCCATAGACATTCATCATTTACAAGTGGTACTATTTAAAAAAAAAAGCACCCCCCCATATTAATGTTTATATTATATTAGTACTTTGCAGACAGCGTGGGTAGCCTTGTGATCTTGTGGAGCTGATGGAGAGAACGAGAGCTGGTAGATGATGGGCTGAAACTGGTGGATGGGGACGTCTATTCCAAACCCTGTGGTGGAAGGCGGCGGCTGTCATGCCATTGAGTGCAGTTTCTCTTTATGAACTTACTGTCATTGTAACATCTGATTTGTATTGTCCTAGTGCTTTTATGTTGATAGCTTCCACTGTATGTCCTGTGATTTTACCCAGTAATGAAGTTAAACAATTGTAAGAGTCAGTGATTTATTTGGTTTCTTGGTTTAGAGGCTGGTTCTATGCTGCCACAGCTTCTCACCTGCTCTCTGAACTCTTGTTCGCGATTTGCCAGTAAGCTTCCTCACTGGCTCCCCGAGTACCAAGGAAGTGTATGATATGATGTTTTTTATTATTAACGATCTAATATTAACAGTTGTGTTCCTTATTGATTGTTCACTCCTCTGCATTCAGCTATTTTTGAACCTCTAATTTCTTAATACATATTTCCCTCTGGTTTTATTTTGTGTGCTTTTTGGAAGAATTGTTTTGAATATTCAGCTTCCCTGGTTAACAATCTAGCATTTTTCTCCTTAGTGTTTCATAACTTCAGCTCGTAATAGTATATGTGACTTATTTACACATTCATGTATGTGCATAGCTCTCTTGTTCACTTCCATTTAAAAGTAAGTATAATCTCTTTTTAAGCCAGTTCTGTCTTATCCATCCTGTATTTTTTTTCTCCTAGCTTTTCTAATGGGGATTCAGTGGACCTACTGTCTTTTTTTCTTTTAGAAACCTTTTTGCCTCATAATAAATCCTTCTTTACTAAAAAAACTGTGGAGATTTCAGTGTTGAATTTTGTGTCTAAACTGTCGGACCCAAACATACTTCCAGACTCCAGTGTTTGCTTACTCCATGGCGAGGGTGAAAGCGCTTTCTTGCATCCCAGTGTCCATGAGAAGATGATGTTGGTCTGGAGGCTGGAAAAGGGCTGCCAGGCATTGCAGCTGTTTGCAGCTCGAAGTGGGACACTCGGCCGCACCCTGGGACTTGTCTGCCACACACCCTGAATTGCATTGATTTGTCACTATATAAGTTGTCCAAGTAGATTGAGGTAGAGTTCTTATCACAATTATTGCTTTGTGTAATGAAATTAATTTATTCCAAGTCATGCTTGCAAGGATCTCGTTCTTCCTCCAGACAACACAGTATCAGATACCACTTCATTCTGAGCAGGACCAACGAAGAAAGGCTGAGGGAGCTGGGCTTGTTCATCCTGGAGAAGGCTGCGAGGGGACCTTATAAATGCTTATAAATATCTGCAGGGTGGGTGTCAGGAGGATGGGGCCAGACTCTTTCCAGTGGTGCCCAGTGACAGGACAAGGGGCAACGGGCACACGTGAGGAAGAAC
>Ga0065711_1040153_pt1 | contig 17199 bp, 20 predicted proteins | sample Hoacrofraction12_FD_59098 | JGI IMG/M metagenome (GOLD analysis project Ga0065711, IMG submission 59098) | Hoatzin crop microbial communities from Cojedes, Venezuela - Epithelial fraction 12 v2 (version 2) | ecosystem: Host-associated > Birds > Digestive system > Esophagus > Crop | place... | reverse complement strand
AAAAAAAAAAAAAAAAAAAAAAAGAGAAAGAGATAAGATATTAGAAAGCAGAGAGCTGTATTTTAGTGTCCCCTTTAACTCTCTACTAGGCTTTACTAAAACAACATTGTCAGGGAAGCCTGATGATATTGTAGCTTCTGATTCCTTTCTGGGATTGTCTATGTAGAGCTGGTCTGAACCTCATCCGTGACTTCTGTACGTGGTGTTTATTGCAAGAGGAACAGGCAGTAGCTTCATCACGCAAACATCCTCTTCCTCAATTTGATTTGCAGGTTCTGGTAAGGTTTGTGTACTCCGTCAGCAAAGGCTACCGGAAGATAACTTACCACAACTGGCGCCATGGCTTCAACGTTGCGCAGACCATGTTCACGCTCCTGATGGTAAGGTAACACCACCCCAGCTAGTTCTGTGGCATGGCTTTATCTGCGGTTTGCTGTTGTGCCATGGAGATATGCAGAGCTCCCTTTGAATCCTGGTGTAGGATAAGAGTTTGTCACTCCTAGAACAGGGCCTGCTAAATAAGGTCTCCATTTGCCTTAAGTGACAGCCCTTGGAGTACACTTAAAGCTGTGGCCAATACTGCCCACTGAATGGAGTGCTTTAGTTCTCATAGGTAGAGGTGTGCACGGTGTTGAACAGATTAAATCCTTCTGCAGGCCAGAGGAGAGAGAGAACAGGACTCCCCTTCCTCTGGTAGTTTCTGACAGTAAGAGCCAGACTGAAGTTAGCTGGCTGAGACGGAGACAACCTCACGCTTTCCATTTCCAGGCAGGACAAGGCATAGCTGTAAGTCTATCGCTAGTGTGAATGTGGCAAATGCCATTTCTCACAGGCTTGCAGGGCAATGGGTACCCCAACAAGAAAAACAGGTGTCACACTGCTGCCCCACAACAGGGATGGACCAGCACCAGGACGCAGTGCAGATGTCATGGCCCACACAGCTGGCAGCAGAATCATGCCTGCCAACCCCGGACCATCCTTTGGGCGATTCAGCCTGCAGACCCCCTTGCCCAGAAAGATGCAGAGCCCCTTCACAAAGTGCTTTGTGTCCAGTGACTGCAGGGGTGCTTATGAGAGGACCCGGGTGTCCCTAGGGCACAAGGCTGCTATAGCAGCGGGTAGCCAACATCACGTGTGAGCAGGGAGCACATATGCACGACACGTATGCCTACCCAAGTCTGAAACATTGAATTTCCAACTACTTCCCCATTTTAACTTAAGGGTACTGTGTATTGTATTTAGCTTCACAAATATTTTCAGTTCTCCCGGACTGTTTCAACGAGGAGATCCCCAGCACAGAGCAGTCACAGCTCAGTACCTTTTCCTGTAAGAGATACTAACAGACGACATGCAAATTCTCACCCTCCAGACTGGCAAACTGAAGCGTTACTACACAGACCTCGAAGCCCTTGCAATGGTAACTGCTGCTCTGTGCCACGACATTGACCACAGGGGAACCAACAACCTTTACCAAATGAAGTAAGCACTTCCCTGCCACTGCAAACCATTTACTGCTGCTCTTGCGTGGAGTGGGATCAGGCTGTGATCACACCAAACTCCAGTGCAGCTCTGTTTTATACGCAGGGGTAACAAACTTCTTTTGCAAAGAACTGTGCTTTTTGGCTTGCTACAGCACTTGGGCTTATGCTTTGGCCAGTGGAGAAACTAAAATTTTGTGGTGCACTCTGTGGCTTTCTTTTCATCCTAGCAAACCTCCTTTTATTAAATCAACACTCTGTGTTGCCATTACAAGGTGGAACAAGTGCAGCGCAGGCATTTAGTAGCCTGGGCATCATAGGAGACTCAGGATGTCACCAGAAGCATCCTGGACATAAGAAAGCCTACTTTTTTCTGGAATGTAACTATGGAGAAAGCACCACCATGCATGGCACTGCCTTCACAACCTGCAGAAACAAAGCACCTACGAGTGTGAGGGTGCTGCTGTCAGTAAGCCGTCGCTAGCTACAGAAAAACAGTTGTATGGTCTCATTGACCTGTCACGTCTCTGTTGCTCACTTAAAGTAGTGTCAGATCACAGCTCTTCTGCAATGCTTGCTGGCTATACTGTCTCACTGTTTTCTGGAGCTTTGGCAAAATGTAAGTAAAGCTGGCTGGTGTTTGGGGTATTAGAAGGTCTTGCTTTTCAGCTGGAAAAGTGTCCAAGGACTGATGATTTTTCTGTTCCTGTTACTAGATATGAATATGTAGTTGTTCAGTAGTTAAACAAGCTTACTATGCAGAGTAATAACAGCCCGGTCATAAACAACATTTTGGGTGAAACTTATAGTTGTAAAACTGTTTTATACAGTGTCCAAATAGTTATAAGCAGTGTCACAGAAGTCTTTTACTAGACCGAAGTCATTAACTGTTAGAAATATTACATTTAAGCCTTTTAAAATGAGTTGAACTGTGTGTGACAAAATTAGTTATAAAATGGGATGCTCCTTTTTAAGTGCTGCACTAACATCTTTAATTTTTCCTTTTTGCAACCAGATCTCAAAATCCTTTAGCTAAACTTCATGGATCCTCAATTTTAGAAAGACATCACTTGGAATTTGGAAAATTCTTGCTCTCTGAAGAGGTTGGTAATGAACTGTAATGCAAGGGCATGAATAGTTTACTTTCAGGGAAGTTTTTCAGCCACAACACAGCTGTCAGCTTAGCACAAGGCCTTTCTCCGGTTTGGCTACCCAAGGAACTACAGCTGCCTCATTCCCCAGGTACTCTATGCTCACCCAGGACCAAAACGCATGGGCTTCCCAAATGCATGACTTGGTTTCTTCAGAAGCCATATCATTGCACCCAGAGGAATATGTTAAATACAGGATCGTCCTCCTGAAGCCCCTCTGACTGGTACAGGCTGGTACAACATCCCCACAAACTTTTCATTTCAGGCAAGTTTTCACTGGGGGCAGGAGACAGTGTTTGGGTACATGCTGTGTAACAAGCTTCAGGACACTGAACCTGCTCAGTGCACAAAAGCGGAGACTAGGCACCAACAGTCCTCGGACCTCAGGGGAGCAAGCTGAAGCTATTAAAAAAACAAAACAAAAAAAGCGAGCATATTTGAGGAAGGGTGATGGCCAGTTACTCACAACAACACAGTGCCTGGATTTTGCAGCTCCCTTTCCTTTGCTTTTCAGTCACTGAATATATGTCAGAACCTCAACCGCAGACAGCATGAGCACATGATTCACCTGATGGAAATTGCGATTATAGCAACAGACTTGGCACTCTACTTCAAGTAAGTCGGTCATGTACACCATGCATGAAGAGCAGAAAGCAGCTGGTGCTGCACAAAGGCAAAACATCATGCTTTGCTTTGAAAAGGCCCTCATGCAGCAATCCTGCTCATTAGATGACATATGTGACTTTGTAACCCTCTATTTCCAACAAGGCAGTGCTATATGATCCCCTAGTGTAAAGAGATGTCTGGGGTTTTTTTATACCTAGCACTTCAGCACTAAAAATACTGATAAATGGTGAATGGCCTGGCCAGGGCTACATTAACTTCTCTGGGAGAGCAGCACAACCCAAATAATGCTGTAGGTGAATATCCAGTTCATTGTCTATTTCACACCCAAAAGCCAAAGATGCCAAACACCTTGGAGCAGCATGCGCTGACTTCCTGGGACAGAAGGCTGGAAGTCAACAACATATGACTTCCTAATCAAATTGTGCTTTCAAAATAGACTACCGAAATCAGAGACTGCTTCTGTGTTTTGCACTGAAGAATGAATACATGAAATATAAACAGTCCACAAAAGAGGTGTATGAGGGAAGATGCAGTACCCCATCCTCTTACTCTGGAGGCAGGGTGGCTGTACAGGAGCAGGTAACACTACTTCCTTACCAGGTGGGAACAAGCCGGTCTTTGCCCTCCTTGGTCCATGGTCTGCAAACAGAGGCTTGGTTGAGATCAGATCCAGGCAAAACAGTACAGACAGAACACGTACACAAGTCACATTGTGGATCTGGCCTAAATATCTTCTCTGCTAGCACAGAAACTGCAGATTTTTCCAGATTTCATGCCACTCAAAACATGGGTGTGTTGTGTGTAAACTACGTCCCAGAATTGGCTACATGTGTTTATGTATGTAAATAATGTTAACAAGGCCAGACGAAGCATGTAAAGCCAGGTAGCTTTACAAATACTCCAGCCAGTTCTCAGTTTCCGCAGTTTGCTTAACTTTCAGGCAAAAAGCCTTCTCGTGCTGCCAACAAAGGTGGAAGCATTTCTCGGCTAATGTGACTTGCAGTACCTCATACTTTCAGGTTCCTTCTCATGTTTCACCACTATACTTATTTGTAAGTCATTTACAACATTTTTCCCTACCAAACAGAAGCAGGTAATGGTGCTTGGTTTTGTTGGGGGCTTCTTGGGGACCTAAATGTCAGGACAGCAACTACTGGAAATCCTTCTGGAAGGTTATCAGTACCAGGATCTGCCACCTGTTTATAACACATATGCTTCCTTGTTTTGGAGCTTTTTCTTTTCTTTTTCCTCTCAAAGAAAGAGAACAATGTTTCAAAAGATCGTGGATGAGTCCAAGAAGTACGATAGCATGACGGACTGGACTGAATACCTGTCTCTGGAGACAACAAAGAAAGAGGTTGTCATGTAAGTAACTGGCTCTGGAAAGGTTAGAGATGTGATCATCTGGCAAGAGCTCCTGAACATGCTTTGCGCTGCACTTCGTGCAAAATCAGCACGCGATACATTACTGTCCACTCAGATCTGATCTTCTGGAGAAACAGGAGAAAAACAGGGAAAAAAGCTTAAAGTGGTTCTTCTTCCAGAGAAGTGACTGGTTTTGGAGTGTCCTTCTGGTCATACACTTGTAAGGACATGCAGGATCCACTCTGGCCATATGCTCCTACCAGACCACCCTCTAGGCTGCAAGCAGGGGCAGGCTGTAATGGCAAAACTACAGGAACCCAACCCATTAGTTGTTCCTCCTAGTGGCAACGAATCTGAGCTGCATACTGCTGTCATTGTGACCGTCAGATGTTTTGCACGGGCAATGAAGTGCACCCACAGCCTCACTGCAGTCTACACTGCTACATCTCCGTGAGGGAGCCAGAGATGTTACTCCAGAGTCAAGAAGTTCAGCCCAACAATGACTAAACCAGCAAACACCCTAGTGCCAGAAGCAAGCAGTTCCCTAGCATAAATCCATTTTAATTAAGAGAGCAATCCTTGGTAGTGTCCCAGTTAGAGCCAAGGCTGTGTCAGCAACCCATCTTTCCTTATCTATCACTTCAGCAGGGACCGGGGGATACCTGATGTGCTACTAAGGTATGAGCATCCTGAGCCTGCAGGAGGTAGGGTGCAGGCTGTAGAGAAGAAACTAACTTCTTTCCTGTTTTTAGGGCCATGATGATGACTGCCTGTGATTTGTCAGCAATCACAAAGCCTTGGGAAGTCCAGAGTAAGGTCAGGTTCTTCATATACTGTTAGATTTCTCTAGCTTATGCTTTAAAGTAATGCAATTTCCTAAGCTGCCTAGCTGAATATAAGTCTCTTACCAAAATGACTTTAGAATAACTATGGTTTTGATAGATAAACCAGTCTTTAAGACTGTAGTTATGAATCCTGTAGAAAATTAATGTCTACCAAAAAGGAAAAGAAAAAACACAACTGTTTAGCTCCTTGGGTTACAGTGAGGGTTTTTGCACATAAGATATGGGATGTTTTTTTTTACAGCAATACCTGCTGTTTGTTCAATTGTTTGATTTCCTTTAGCAGTTCCTTCCTGAACTGTACTTGAGCAATGGCTAAGTAAGAAACAGAAAAATTTAAAGGAGGATAAAAGAAATAAAACCCACCTCCCTATTAAGCACAGACAAAGAACAACTGACAAAATCGTAACAGGCAGCTGCAACTGTGACCAAGAGGCAAATCCTTGAGGGGGACACATTGGAAATGTTTCTTAATAGATGAGCAGTGGACTAATGGGCTCCAGTGCAATAAAGCTGTTGAGCTGTCACTGTATTGGTGCAATCCCATTGCCACTGCTGCCCTTCTCAGGAGAAAGGCTGGGGCTGGGGTTGGACATGAAGATTTGCTTCATGGTGGAGACCTGAAGTGCGTGAAGTTACAAAGCCAAAGTGTTTGCTAACTTTTCATTTTCCTTCCTTGGCAATTTAGGTAGCTCTCCTGGTAGCAGCTGAGTTCTGGGAGCAAGGAGACTTAGAAATAAGCGTCCTTCAGCAACAGCCTATTGTAAGTACCACACGAGAGCCAGACATTTCAGTTCACACAGCAAGTCTCAGCAGAGACTTGCTACCAGCAACGCTGCTCTCAGAGCACTGCGAGTCTTCCTAAAATTACCGTGCCTGCCAAAATCCATTGGAAAAGTAGGTACTCAGCGAGGGAAGACCCTCTGTGACAGATCCTCTTGTCCAGCTGTCCGTATGGTTAGGTGGGTTGCAGTGGCTGTGAACCAGCAAGGAGTGGCTGTCCCCCTGGAGACTTTGGGCTGGTCCCTTACAGAAAAAAAGGAAAATTAAATACATACATCGTAGAGGAAAGCAGAGTTTCCAATAAAGAGAAAAACTACAAACACAGTCTTCGTAGAGTCCAGAAATTATTTCTGGTAAATGGAAGCGTGTTAAAGTAGTGTCTCTTAACAAGTTTTTTCTGCTATAATAGCAAATACCTAAATTTGACATTGAAAGAGCCGAGAGTCACTCCCTGATGCAGCCTTCACCTGTGTGGTTTGGGTTTTCTTAAAGTAGACTTTCATACACTCCCTCTGCCCACAGAGGCATCATAAATGACACAGTAAGCAACAAGGCCTCGTAAGAATAGAATTTCATGTTCAATCATGTTTTAGAGAATTGAAAACCTCTTCAGTGCTTTATAACATGAACCTTCTCTCAGGTATCTGCTTGAGAGGCACAAGGAAAGAACTCTTTGTCTTCTCCACATCCATTGACACTGAAAGAGCTGTCTAAAATTTCTGCTAAAATGGCAATGGAGATAAGCCCACTTCACTCCTCTGCAGCAGAGGGAGAAGGCTGTGATGATTAGCCTTTACAGACGGCATGGCAGGACTGCCAGGCGGGCACAACAAGGCAGTTTTGGGGAGAAAACAGAGATGTGTTTTTCAGGGAAGTGTTCCTGTAAATCATGGTGAACTTGTGTCCTCCCACAGCCCATGATGGACCGCAGGAAAGCTGCTGAGCTTCCAAAGCTGCAAGTGGGTTTCATTGACTTTGTCTGCACGTTTGTCTATAAGGTAAGCAAAGTGCACCCTTGCACGCAACGTCCCTCTCAACAGACATTCAAATCCCAGGTAAATGAGTCCTGGTGCAGCAACACCCATCGTGGGGAGAGGGACAGGTAGAGGAGACAACAGATGCCCCGCTCCAGGGCACTGCAGCGTGGTCCCTCTTTGTGCCATTAATGCTTTCCCTGCATGAGCCAGCCTGGGAGGCAAGGCGCTGGGGTCCGTCCTGGGGTATGATGGACATGCACTGCCTCTGCGCTGCATTGCACTGACGGGTGTGTTTTGGTTAGGAATTTTCCCGTTTCCATGAGGAAATTCAGCCTATGCTTGATGGGCTGCTGAACAACAGAAACGAGTGGAAGACCCGTGCTGATGAGTATGACGCAAAAATGAAAGCTCTGGAGGAAGAGAAGAAAAAAGAGGAAGAGAAGATGGCTGCAAACAAAGGTCAGAAACAGTACTTAGCTTTTCATTCCTAACTCAAAAACATACTTATGCGATACCGTTCCAGATCGGCAGCAAGCTTTGCTGACATGGCAAAGAGTCAGATGCCCAGAACAAGTTTACTCAGTCTTGCTCCACTAGCAAGGTTCAAGACACCTTGTCTTCAAACCCGAGACCATGACAGGCTGTCAAAAAGGCCACCTGCTCAAACACCCAGGAGTTAGTGCCTGAGAAACTAGTGAGACCACATTCAGCATGAGTGCCCATGCAGCTGGGGACAGCAGAAGGTCCTTCACAGTATACATACGACCCTGAAAAAGAGGTCTGTACACAGGGGCTGTGGCCGACATGCTGTCCCACAGTTCATGAAGCACAAGGTGTTTAGAAAAGCTAACACTCTTCTAGGAAGAACACTTGAGGAATTACAGTTCATCCCATTTCCAGCCCAGATTAGGTACTACCTAGAAGCAAGCAGTAGTAGTAGCACTTGGTAGTAATTTGTTTTGGTCAAATCCGTTTTTCTTCTTCTGTGGGCCCAGCCTGGGTAGCACTGAAATCCACCAGCTGCAGTGAGCTGAGTGAGTTGAGTGAAAACTTGCTTGATAGCCTAAGGATTTGTTTGACTCTCAGAAAGGTGGAAGCAGAAGGCTCTCCTGGCCTCTCCCAACTGTCTGAGCAAATACCCATCAAAACCTGATGCCTCAACTCCACAGAGACTGCATCTGAAGTCTCCTTTTCTTCCAAACTGGAGAAAAATCCCAACAGCCCATGGGGTAGCCATTCCTCAGATGACACAGTTTAGAAATTATTAGAGCTGTCTAGATGTCTTATCTCAGTTTAATTCATAATAATTAACTTAAAATGTCAAAAGTAAGTGTTCTAACTATGATTTGGAAAACTTCTGAAGAATAATTTCCTAAGTAATCAGTATTTAAGTGAGGAAGGTTTCTACTAACTCTAAAACACTCTTTCCAAGCAGTCTTAGATGTATGATCACTTTGCACAGCAGACAGCTCTAGATGTAGGTACTATAGGTATGACCTACATTGCTCACTGGATAATTTAAAAGTGCTAAAAAACTCCTGTAATGACTGAGAAGGACATTTATGACTGTACCTCTAATTCTGTGTTTCTTTTTATATGGCAGATGGAATAACCTGTAATGGAGGAACAGCTCCAGCTTCCAAAACCTGTAGCATACTTTAGACCTATTATCAGTGCAATACATGCCACCCAAAATGAGAATGCCCATGCTTTTAAAAAGAAAAAAATCACGGCATACAAATACATTCCTGATTGGACTGTTCTGCTACTTTAATTAGGCTTATGACCAACCAGGGAAGGGCTAGATCTCGTTTGCCTTAATTGCATCTCTTCCTGATGGTGAGGAGCCAGTTCTGTCCTGTCTCTTGCTCCATTTAATGTACCTGATATCAGATGGCATATGGCAAGTCAGAACAACATTTGGCCCAATATATTAGGTTGCATGACTATGGAAGAGCATTTCTCCTGCACTGAAACACGTCTTTCCCCAAAGCTGATGAGGCCAGTTGAATTCATATCCTGCTCCATACAGCCTCATGTGATTGACAAGGTATGCAACTATAGCCCACAGAGTAAGAAAACTGAAGAAGTTATCATATTTAAGCCTGTATCTGTTAGGATATCAGGAGGAAATTCATAGGTAGGTATAAAGCATGAAACCTGACCATGGTAGAAACCTTTGAACTGCTCTAATAAGTTTCAGTTCCATGTAAACACAAGAAACACTCACAGAGAGAATACTTCTGCACTCACTTCAAGAATTTGGATAGGTTGCTGCTCTAAAGTGTGGAGCCATTCGTGTAACACTCAGTAGCTGCCATCTTCACGAGCAGGATCCACACTGCGCTAATGAAGGCTTCATGCTAACACGTGATTGTAAGATGATGGTGTTGTCATTAGCCATTACAGTTCCAGTTCCAGTTACCCAAGCAACCTGAATCGTGGTATCTCCCAAATTTGTTCTGTTTTGCCTCATAATGCCAACGTTATGTAATGCAGTCCTCTTCCGACCGGTACCAACCCTCCTTCCTTTCGTTATCCTGTTGTGAGATATATGGATTTTAGATTCCCTTCCAGACTTTGAAAGACCGATGACTGGTACTCTTTTATTTCAGATAGTTAGTTTTCATGTTTATTCGTGCAACCATATTAGAACATTCAATTATGCTCTTGTAGCAGTAGAGACACCCTTCTCTGCTCCTCTGTCTCTCTCTCTCTCTCTTTTTTTTTAAGTGTTTGGAGATCTGTTTTGCTGGGGATTTTCTTCTTCTTCTTCTTCTTCTATTACTCCTGCTACCTTCAGTGTATTTACCCTTCAGTATCTTGTTTTGCATTACAAAAATATTGCAAGTAAAAGGAAAACTAGAGCTGTGGTGGTACCTGGTGATCGTTTATCCGTGTCTCAGTGTAGTAAGCAAGATGCAATTCTCCATCACTGTGCAGCAATTCTGGGAGCAGCAAGCTGTCTTTCAGTAAAATAGAGAAACCTGTCCACTGGCATGAAAATTAAATATGCCACTAGTAATTACTTCATGCTGTATGTCTCAGTTTCGTCAAGAACCATATAGGAGGCTTTCATCATATGCCGAGTTTCAGCATCCATGCAGGGACAGGAATGACTCTCACACATTGATGCAATGCACAGTCAATTCGATTTATTGCTCTGCTTGCATGGTTATATACATTTTTCATATCTGCACACGCGATCACGCTTATTCGGACAGGCTACAGACATAAATCACGCGCTGTTCACACGCGCCAGATTCCCCTATGATTGGTAACTATGCACTAATGCTAATAGCAACAGACCGCCTCCACGTCCTTGAACACATCTTGTTTTTGCTAACCCACACCACGTGCACTATCAGAACTTTCTCAATTGATATTCTTAGCTGCCCTTTCCAGTGGCCTGTCCAGTTATGCGAACTGTTTTGCTTCAGCAGCCTAGTCGTGCTAATTCTCAAGCTACGTCAACCCCAACAATCATACACCATACAAAGTCAAACAAGTTATTTTTTTCAGCGGGAAAAATGCCACAAGGTTGTCGTGTTGTGGAGTGGTGAGCAACGGGCCTTTAAAGACCACCACAAGCCACTGTACACTTCAATGCTGAGAAAAGCCCCCGATGTCCTCAGTCATTTTCGGTGAACTAAAGCCAGGAGGCTAATCTTCCTGCGCTGTGCACCCGATGCTGGGCGCTGCGAGGTGCTAGTGGGGTCAAGGGCAGCGGGTGGCTCTGCCCTGGGGTCTCAGCACCAAGCTCAGCACGCTGCCCTGCCTTCCCAAGGGGCACCATGTGTGTGTGCAGAGGGGTGTCTGCTGGTGTGCAGGGTAGGGTGCCTGCAGAGGAGGCTGTTTCTCCAGGGTGGCCCATCTCCATGGGAGCAGGAGGGTCTCCGAGCGTCCCTTTTGCAGTGTGGAGATGAAAGGCACAAACTCTGGCCAGGTGCTAGCCACAGACCTTTATTATTTAAAAAGTTGCCCTTATGTACAACTTGCTGTTGTTCACGCGCAATCAGAAGCATTCTGATACGGTACTGCCTTAGTTGCATGTGGCTTTGTTCATAACTTGATTGGTGAGTTCTACTGTTCACATGTCCTGCACGAGCCGGATACCTTCCTTCTTTGGGTCAACGGATGTCCTCTTAGTTGTTACTTTCTCAATCAGGGGCACAGGGACAGATTATCAAGGTCAAACTCGCTGAGGCCCTGCTCCACATTGCAACAATGGTGCTGGGGCAGCGCGGGAGGACCTCACCTGTGTGAGCCCCGCCGGTGGGGACAGGGCAAACGTCCCCCTTGCGTCCCCCACCAGCTCCTGCATCCCCCTCCTGCCCCTCCCCTGCCTGCCCGTGGCACCTCGGCGGCCCCAGGCAGAGCACACAGCTCTGCCGCCCGAGGCCATTTGTTGGACGATTTCCGTAGGTCTGTGGTCGCGTGTCCTAGCTGCTCTGCAGCTGATGGCCTCTCGTGTTGCGGTGGGAAGCCACATGCAACAATCAGAGGACAATCAGAGAAAGAGCAAGCCAAAAGACCTTTAATTTCCCCTTTGTTTTGCCCTTGCGCTGTATCTGTTTCAGACAGGATACAGTCTGTAGGTAGAACTTTTTCCCTGCAGCTTGGTCTCGGGGGCTGTGGAGTTGTTGCCTGTCATCTGCACCAAAGTGGCATCCCTGCTGGTCAGTCTTCGGCAGCTTCTTCAAGAGGAAAGACCTGTGGCAGAAGGCAGAAGTGCAGGTCCACAGGCAAGCAGCATGTCTGCACTGGTGGAGCTGAGAGGAGGTGCAGCGTGGCGTGAAAGGACTGGCGAGACAACGTACAGCTGTGGTCTGAGATTATCCAACAGTGAAGTGCAGGGTAGCTCTCGTCATTCACCCACGGTACCCTGGGACAGGCCCTGACCCCTCGTCTCCCACGCTGGCTCATCCAGGGAAAGCATCAATGGCACAGCGCAGTCCCCAGAGAGGGGCAGCTGGTGCGAGGAAACCCTTCCCTCCCCACACGTGGGGAGACACTGTGATGAGATGTCCGGCCACAGCAGGTACAGCCCCGAGCACCAGGCAGCCTGCCCTTCCCTTCTTCCCCTTGCTGTGGCTCTCGCTCACACTGCCTGACACACACTGAGTGTCTGAGGGGAACGTTGACTTTCTCGTGCTATGCGGGCCAGGTGATGAAATGAATAATTTTTTATTTCCCCCCCCCAGAATGGTACCATTTAACCACATAGCCATTTTGCCAAAAGATTCGGACCACGGTCGTTTCCGGCCAGCAATCCCTGACTAACAGATATTTCTACATCTTGTTGCACCATTGCAAGCACACCGCTTGCCATTTGCTGCCCACTGGGGGTATCAGCCAGGCAGCTGCAGGTGAAACCTGGCACGGTTCCTACCGGCTGTGGTCCCCCTTGGCAGCTGAGCTGGCTGCCCAGCCTTCTTGGGCGTGGAGAAGGGAAGGGCCAAGAAATAGATTTTTCCAGCATTTTCATAGGCCTGAGAGAAAAGTGTTGTCATTGCAACACAATTTCAGGAGAGGTCTCCTGGCCGATCAGCTCCCCGTTGAGTGCTGTAGAGTAATCTAGCTCTGCTTCTGGCATATTTGCCGTAGCCCAGGGAAGTGTTTTCACCTCTGGCTTGAGGCAGCTCTGAGGTCCAGCGGGAGACGAGAGCGGGGCCTGTTCTGTAAGTGCCTCACCAAAGGAGGTCATGCACACAGACCTCCATTCTTGCTTTTGAAGGCAGGGGGAACTGGCAAAGGAGGTTTCTGAGAGCGGAGCTCAGGGGTGCAGAGCAAATTTTCCCTCCGTGCAGGGGAAGGGTCTTGCCTGAGTGGGGAGCTGGCAAGGGGCTTTTAACACTGCGGCTTGGCCATCATCTGCTGCGCCAGATGGAAGGGGTAGGACAAGCTTACTCGAGACAGGACCTCTTTGCTCTGCTACTGAAGAAGAGCATGTGGGTGCCCTTCAGTTGTTGCCTCTGCCGGAGCCTGGCCTGCTGCTGCTGCTACTGGTGGTGGGCCCCGAGTAGAGGTGCCCGCCCTGGCACTGCCAGGGTTGTGGGAGCACATACTGGGTCTCTGCTGCTGGCAGAGCTGTGAGGGTGGCAGCTCCTGCAGAGAGCAAGGGAAAAGCTGCCAGTGAGAGTGGTGACTGTCGTCCTGTCTTCAGCTACCCCTCACGGATCTGGGAGAAGTGCTCACTGCCTTTTCCCAGCTGGCTATGGTCTGACTCCGGCTGAGACTGGGAAGCGGTGCTCTCCTCCCAGAGAGGCAGGACAGCAGTAACCACCTCTGTTCAGCTCTTTGAAGGAAGAGATGGTATTGATCACCACAGGTGGGGTATGGATCCCACCTCTGCCCTCCAGGTAGATGGGTTGCATGCCTTGGCACTCAGCAGAGCAGCTTTGTCCTAGCAACTCCAGATCTTCTGTAAGAAAACCTTGGAGAGAGCACAGAAGATGCTGGATTCTGGTAAGATTCTATTGCTGTCTGAAGAGACCTCCTACCCCACTGCACAGGCTGGGACTGCGCTCTGCAAAATGCGCTGCGTTTTACTGACCAGGACAGACAGGCTCTGCCCTGCTGGGAGCATCCATGCTGCCCTTGGAGGCAACGAAATCCATGCTGGCAAAAACAACCACCACGGTGGCAGTAAAATGAGGCGAGGGATGCAACTCACCCTCTCTCACACGTCCCACACTTGAGCAAGGTGGGAGAGTAGGAGCAGGTGAAGGCGAGCACATTCAGCCCTCTGGGAGACCAGCAGGCCCCGGCTGCTGCAGCAACTGGGTCCAGCTCCAGCAACCCAAAGATAAAAGCAGCACCTAGCTCTACAGCCAGCCCTTAACAGAACAGCACTAAAGGCATTTCAGCTTCAAGTAAAAGAGCATCCTGTTACAATCACATTTCGCTCAAGCACCGAGTCACAGCTGAATCCCAGGTGTTGAGTTTCAGGGGTTTTTCAGTAGCGCTTATTTCACATGGCCATTTAGCAGCTTACAGACTGGTACCGCAGATACGGGCTGAGCACCAGTGCTTTAAAATTAACAAAAAAAAAATTTTTTTTCTGGTAATTAAGATCTAATTTGCAGCTCCTGAAAATACAGACTTTTGGAAGAATATTGGCTTTTAAGTACACAACACTTCCTGTTATCCTGAGAGGTCAGCATACGATGCGTTGTTTTTATTTTACAGAAACAGCATTTTAAACTAATCGGCAGTCTGGATCTTTACTTTCATGAAAAGACTGTACATCTAATTAACAGCAATTAGTTTAATAAAACGCATGACAGTATTTCCTAAAAGACTGCTATCATTTAGAGAGATTTAGGTCTGAAATGACTGCTTCAGCTGTCTAACCTGCCATGTCAGAAGAAAGCTAGCCACTGTCCAAATAGGAAACCAGACCCCCTGAACTTTTGAGTTACTAGTATTACTTACAGTGAGAAAAAACAAGGATAGGCTTTTACCTTCTTCTGGCACATATGAGGTTTGTACAGCTGAGGAGGCACCTTAGCAGTTTACATGCTAAAAGCAGACTTAATTTCACATTAAAGGCCACTAATTCTGTAAGCATCAGTCACCTGCACAGCCAGTCACTTCTTCTAAAAAGAGACGGACTACAATTTGGCTGTAACTTGTTCTTAGTTTCAGGGAACAGTTGACCATTTGTTAAATCTGAACAGGTGTGTGTTCACAAACAACTGCCTAGTGAGTCGGCACCAATTCCTCAGATCTCAGCGAGGTTTGACAAGTCACAATCAAATCTGACTGTGCTGTCACATCCAAGAATTGTGCAATAATCCACTGTGATAAAATAGCCGAAAAGAGAGGCCAGCAACTCCCTGGTCAAGCCATAACAGTGCCATGCCAGCCGCCTCCCCCACCTGCCCATATATATTAAATTGTCTGTGTTTTCTGATCACAAACATTACGGACGAGTAACAGGTGTAGTGACTGGCTGTTGCTGCAGGAATACAACGGGGTGTTTCACCCACAGCAATGGCCAGCTTGTGACAAACGCTTCCCGTCACATTCTTCAAGTACTTCTGCTGCTGTTCTGTGCAATTCACTCAAAAAATACCAGCTGAAGTGTTGTAAGTACTTTATTGATAGAATAGCATGCAGAGTCCACTAACCACCGAACAGTTCAGAGCCTAGCCACGTATTTCCATGTGTGCAGGGAAGATCCAACCTTCCGTTCATTTCAGTATGGAATCTTCACTTGCTGGAAGGGAATTAAAAACAAACAGAGTTAGGAAGACTAGTCACCGTCAGGCAGCGCTAAAATATGCAAAGCATTAGCGGGATCAAAAGCAACCTTTAAGTATGTCATTTCTTTCTAGTCAGTTTTGATGATTCCTGCTTCTGCTTATTCAACAGAAGTGCATTTCATCGCTCTGGGGCAAGGGCACTTTCTTGGCTTACTCCTTAGTAAGTGAGAGTTTTCTGAACTGAATTCTGAATAATCAAATAAGCCCAGAAAAAGCTATTGTTGCAGACACATCCAGTTAGCCACCTTTCAAGAGCAACCTTCAACAACTACACTGCACTGGAGGAAGTTTTAACAATTGCTTTTCTAACTGGAAAAGCAGACCAAAACCACTGCTGGGAAAGTAGACTGGGTCATCTGCATGACTAAACATTCTAAAGAAATAATCACAGAATTCCATTAAGTGGAGTAACAACAATGTAGTACAGCCTTTCATCTCCAAAAATACAAAAACATTCAGCTAAACTAGAAAACACCTAAAAGACCCATCTATTTACTCCATGACCAATGGTGACTACACACTTAAAATGGTAGAACAGCTGTGCAAAATAGCTCTGTCTCTTGGAAGCGACACAATTCACCAACTTGCACATTGGACTTCATGTGTGTGTAGTTCATTTAATTTTGTGGGGGTTTGTTCAACATTAGTCTTGTTTAGGGCAATGCGAATGTCACCGTTTCCCAGGGAAACAGTTACTAAGCGTGCAGCTGCAGCAAGAACAGCCTGAGCTATTAATCAGTTTTCTTAAAGTTCTTCTTAACCGTAAGACCACCTAAAACACCCTAGGTCAATTCAAGCCAGAGAGCACGCTCCTCTGTAAGGCAGAGGAGCAGCCCTCTGTTTGAAACCCACAGGGGGCCCAAGAAGCAATCCTAAGGATGAGGGAAAGCACGTTGCAGCAGGAATGCCACAGGGCGTCAGGGAATTGGAACAAAGCCGCAGCACTAACCCCCGTCCACCACCCCAGCACAGCCTCTTCAAGCGAGAGACGCAACAGACGAAACTGACCTCTAACACCAGGCTAGTGACAGCACTTAGGAGTCTGAGCTGCAATTACACACAGTGTTTTTGTTACCTCTCCCTCTACTGACGCTGACATTCCGAAGAGCTTGCTGAGCAGAAGCACCGCTTACCCTCCACACGACGCTAACCGCTGCTCCATGGAGCCACGCGGGTCTGCAGCCCACCGGCCCTGAGCCTGAACCTCTCCTAGGAACGCTGCAGTCCGCCCGCAAGCCTGCGCCTGGGACGCGTGAATTAAACCGAGGGACTACCTTCTGCAAGCTCTTTGGCGATCCGCTCGAGTTCTTCACGTTTCTTTTTCTCCTCAGCCTCTATTCTCCTCTCTTCTTCAGCAATGGGCTTCAGGTAGTCTGTCGGCAACACACCCGCTTTACAGCGCAACTCCCCGGACGCGGCACCAGGCCCTGCTGCCGCCCGCTCCCCCGGCAGGGAGGAGCAGCAGCCTCGCTGGCACCACGGCACCTCTCAGGCGCGAAATGGCGGCCGGCCCGCGGCTGCGCGGCCGCCTCAAGGTGCCCTTGGCGGGCAGCGGGGTGGGGGGGGGAGGCCGCCGCACTCACCGTATCGCTTCTTGCCGTAGATCATCCCCACCAGCAGGGCCGAGTACCGGGTGAACTGCGGGAGGCACGGACAAGGGCGCGCCGTTGGCTCAGCGCACACGCACCGCCGGACCGGACCGGACC
>Ga0065711_1006484_pt1 | contig 17199 bp, 13 predicted proteins | sample Hoacrofraction12_FD_59098 | JGI IMG/M metagenome (GOLD analysis project Ga0065711, IMG submission 59098) | Hoatzin crop microbial communities from Cojedes, Venezuela - Epithelial fraction 12 v2 (version 2) | ecosystem: Host-associated > Birds > Digestive system > Esophagus > Crop | place... | reverse complement strand
GCCCTCAGCACAGGGCAGAGCTGGAGCTGTGGGAGCGGGGCCAGAGGAGGCCCCAGCAATGATGCAAGGGCTGGAACCCCTCTGCTGGGAGGAAAGGCTGGGAGAGCTGGGGCTGCTCAGCCTGGGGAAGAGGAGGCTGCGGGGAGACCTGAGAGCAGCTGCCAGTGTTTAAAGGGGGCTTATAAGAAAGATGGGGACAAACATTTTAGCAGGACCTGTTGCAATAGGACAAGGGGTAATGGTTTTAAACTAAAAGAGAGTAGATTTAGACTGGATATAAGGAAGAAATTTTTTACCATGAGTGTGGAGAAACCTTGGCCCAGGTTGCCCAGAGAGGTGGTCGATGCCCCATCCCTGGAAACATTCAAGGCCAGGCTGGGTGGGGTTCTGAGCAACCTGATCCAGCTGAAGGTGTCCATGGTCATGACAAGGGGTTGGACTAGATAGCTTTTAAAAGTCCCTTCCATTCTATAATTCTATGATTCTATGATTTCTATGATTCTATGATTTTAAGATTCTGTCATTCTAGAATTCTAAATGACTAGACAAATGGGAAACTTTATGGCAGCTATGGCCAGCCAGGTTGTCTTGGGAACCTGAGGGGTGCAGGAGGCTAGGTGTCCCCAAACCCTGTGCACAGCTGCTGCTGCAGTTGGGTGCAAGCCCTGGGCTGGCAAGACAGGTCGCTAAAGCTGTGGGCTGCGAAGTGGTCAATTCAAGGAAGGATAAGTCCAACAGTAAAAGAGAAAACAGTGCAACAGGAGGTGTTTGGCTGGTTCTCCATATGGAAGATTTCCAAGATCTATCTAGTGAGACAAAGTAATGGATTTTGAAGGTGATCTCAAATATGAGAACAACTCTGCTCATTAAAGTCTCCATAGCTGGTATAGAAAATCACAGCAGACACCTTCCAGGAGTTTTGACAACAGACATCAACCATCAACAGGGATGAAATAAGGACAATTCAAAGGCTAGTATTGATTCTAGGAGCCTTCGAATTAAATCCTTGTTGGCCCGCTCAGCATGTGGAGCTCAGGCCAGTTTCAAAATGCCTGTTCTTTGTGGCTGTAAGGCTCAGTGATATGCATCCATTTAAAAAAAAAGGAAAAAAAAAATAGATTGACTCTTGCTGTAATCAATAAACAGAGAAAGGGCAGTGGAAACAAAGGGGCAATGGGAGAAGTGTGTGTGTAGGGGCCACTCCACTGATGTTTGTCACAAAAGAGGGTTATAAATGAAGAATAAAGAGGAGATCATTTTTAGTAAAGAAATATTAAGAAGTAATAATAAGCAAGATCCTAATACTTCAGTGTAAAAGTTCTCCTAATGAGGACTTTGTGTGCCGTATAAATATTATCTTAGTCTTGTCAGATAGATTTAAGGTGAATCACAGAATCACAGAATGGTAGGGGTTGGAAGGGACCTCTGTGGGTCATCTAGTCCAACCCTCCTGCCGAAGCAGGATCACCTACAGCAGGCTGCACAGGACAGCCTCCAGGCGGGAAAATCTACTTTGAAATGATTTAAAGAAAAATCATGATTTCATAATGTCAGTTTGGGATGTAAATATTCGTATGCAGGTCTGGAATACTTTCACAATAGTATACCTCAGATCTATCAGATCAGAATAAAACCTTACAACTAGCTGAAAAGGACCAGCTTCATCTTACTGTCCCTGCATAACAAAGTGCAGAAAGTAACTCAGTTCCAGCACTGCAGATAGGGTAAATTCAAATGCAAAACTTCTAAATTCATAGCCTGATTGTTGGCAACTTTCTCATCATTTATGGCTTATTGGAGTGTGATTCACAGAGTCTTGTCCAGGTGGTGCCCTCATCCGCAGGTTCAACATGAGCTGTGTGCTCCTAGTCTCTGGAAGTTAAATGCGCTTTCTTATTTGTCCCAGGAATTGGCACATCTCCTTTTATTTGCTGCATTTTAGGTCTGTGTGCAGACTCTGCTCATATTCTGTTGTGAGGGGGGTTGCTATGTGATTGTTCTCACATGGAAGGCTTTTATAATAATTTTATATGGGGTCAAATGGCAACGAGGAAGGCTGTGGACCATCAAACTCACAGGCTTTATGTAGTGACCTCTGTAATAAAACCCTACCATTTCCCTGCTGAGAATCCCAGAGGAAGAGGAGGAAGAAATGAAGGAAGAAAAAAAAAGAAGCAAAAAAATAGAAACCAGAAAGAGCTCTTTCAAAATTCATGAAAAAGGAAAATGAGGTTTTGTTGACATTCATGTTTGATGAAGAGCAAGCATGCAGGCAGGACGAGCTGCTCCATAAGCAAACACTGCTCTAGGCTATATTCTACTCTTGCTGCTCAAATCAAGTGATATAATTAGAAACTTCAAAGCGTGGGGTACACTAACAGGGGTGTGAGAGGTGAGTTTCCTATTTACTAGGTGTGCAGCATTAGGCTTTGGGGAGAAACCTTAGATGGCAGTGGAAGAATAGTGTCTTTGGGTAGCAGTTTGCTTTGTGGGTGGGAGGCTGGGAGGGTGGGGGGTAACGTAAGGTCTGCAAGACCTGCTGCGGAATCAGAGAGCGGAAAGGAGTTGATTTCATCCATTGCTCTTCCCATATGTAGACAAAAGGGCAGGGGATGTTAAGTAGAGTCCATTGAATTAGATTAAGAGAGATTAGCTCTCATGCTGTTGCTAGACTGGGAGATCAGTTGACCAGTTTTTACTAATTTTCCCTCTTGGGGTTCAGCGTTATCTGAGATTGATCGAAAGCCTTGGAGTATTGTATCTGGAAGGCAACAGCCTCCTGGGTCTCGGATCTAACCGCTGCAATTCTGAGTCTTGATGAGTTGCATCTTGCTCAACGCCCCTGTGGTTACAAAGCCTGTGTTCACTTGACAGGGCTTGAAAGGTACTCATTCAAAAAGACTTTCTTCCTTCCAGATGTATTTTGAAACCAGAGCAAAGTCTGAATGAGTTGTTTCAGCAGGCTGATGGGCAATGCTGTGGGCTTGGGATACCCCATTGTGCCTATTGATCTATGAAATGGAAAAAGGGATTTTAAGGTTGTCTTTGTCTGATAAGAATTTTTTTTTTTAATCAAGGGAATAGAAAAGATTTATCTTTAATCATTTTACTTAGCTGTTGACACATGAAAGTTCTTCCAGAGTGTAACAGAGTGTGAGTTTAAAAGAAGTGAGTTTTTCCAGGGGACGAGTCCTTAGGGAGGCAATGTTTCCACTGTTTTCATGTGAGAGGATGAGCCCCTGGTTAATGCTTTGGGCTGCAATTTAAGAGATCAAGGTGCAATTCCCAGCTCTGACGTAAAATATCCATAGCTTTTGATATGTCCCCAAAGGTCCTGTCTGTTGCTGACCAGCAACATCTACAGAAACGTAACGTGGGTGTAAAGTATCTCAAACCAGAGGGTTTCTGTTTTGCAATAATTATGGCAGCTCTGTAATGAGCAGGATGAGTGCATTGGGCTTTCACTCTGGAGACCGTTGTCCCCTGTCTGTGACATGAGATAGTCCTTGCCTCTCCTCACCTTTGCCCACTTGGTGTCTTCAAAACACGCAGAGATACACAGCAGCCGCAGTTGCTTATTAAGGCTGTAGTTCTGCTTTTGGAAGTTATTGAAGAAGCATGTGTAAGGCTGTTGTTTTCTGCACCATCTGGGTTCCCCTTCTTGCAGTTGCATGGACTGGAACACTGGTTGAGGTGGTGGTTTTCTCCAGGACAGGAGGGAAGCTTAGAACCAAGCAACTGGAGGTAGGGAGCTTTCAAGTTGGCCTTGGTGCTGAAGGAGGCACCGAGGAAAACATGTCTTGTATTTCCAGTGGAGACCTGCTCCCTCCGTAATCCTCCATACCTTATTGCAAAGTAATACTAAAAACAGGAAATCAAGACCTTCTGAGTCCTCTGCCAAAGACCCTGATATTTAACCCTTGTCTTCCTCAACTTCCTCGCCTACACATTCAGGATAGGGTCTTGCTGGCTTTACAGAGGAGATGATTGACGTTCCCTCAGTTTTGTCAGATGCTTTGTGGTCAGAGCAGATGGGGTACAGCTGGGTGCTCAGGATTTCTGGCCTTCCTTTGCAGCCTAAATCAACCTGCCCAGGTATTTCCTTTGTACCCGTATTCATCAACCTGATCTGAATTATTGCATGCTAACCTCCTCCAACACACAATCTGGGCTCTGGGTGGGCTTCTTTTCCATGTAGCAATCTGTCCTGGTCTGTAAGTAGGGAAGGGGGCTGTTTTGACATTGACTGGGGTGACTGGTCAATACAGATCCAGGAAGTCCTGCCAGTTAATCCTGGTTGTATCCGACAGTGAGATCTTATATTTGGAAGCCTGCAGCCACCGACAGAAATTGCTAAATCGATGCTCAGCAGGGCACCACAGATCCATTCTGTTTTGTTTAACTGTCCCCTATGTTCTCCCTTCTGCATCAACAACCTGACTCTGCCTTCCGGAAACGCATGGAGAAATAGCACAGGGCAGAAAATGTTGCAAATTAAAATAAGAAGTTGGCTGGACTAAGTTTTATAACCAGAAGAAATAATTTGCTTCGGTGCTGCGTCAGCTCTGGAAATGCCTCTTGGTAAGCTGCTCTTAGGAACATGCAATTTAATGGTGTACTGCTTCAATTAAAAAACAAGCAAAAAACCCCAAAAGAAAAGCCCCAACGCTCTGGAGTGGGGCTGTTGCAGAGAATTTCTATACAGAAATACGTCCCATTTCAGGACTATTTCTTAAAGATCTCATGACTGATGCTGTGTGACAGAGGATCACCCTTGGAACTAGAAGTGAAGTCCACTTATGGAATTGTATGTGACAAGAAAAATGAATTCATCAGAACCAGTGATCCTAATGAACGTGATATCCCTATCGTAATGAAAACCTTAAGGAGTTCTGCAGGGAATAGAGCTGGAGTGATTTACAGAAACGGACACCCTTGCAAAATAAAAAAGAATTAAAAAAACTCAACCAAAACACATAAATTAATCTTTCTGCAAAATCTTGAAACATCTTTTTATTTGAATTTCTTTGTTACTTCCAACAAAGAAAAGTAAGTGTTGATTATGTTCCCTCCCTCACCCCCCACCCTTTCACGGCTGCATGCATGTCTCTTTGATTTGGACTGGCTGGCTGGATCATTAATTGAATATAGGGAGGTCTTTTCAGATCTTGGAAAAGAAAAGAAAAGAAAAAGGAAGCATTTTCTGTTGCTGTTTATATTCCTCCATCCACAGCTTGACAATCCACCCCGTCTGTTCCAGAGGGCCCGGACCACCTGAGTCTAAGTTTAGATCATATCCTGCTACATTAAACTCCACACGTAATACGTTGGCCACATGGGAAAATTTAAGGAAAATGAGATTTTATTAAAACCAGGAGACCGCCTGACTGCAGAGGGAGTGTTATGAGGTTCTTATCTCACATGAAAGTTTCACATTTCCCTGGTTTCCTTTCCTTTATGCTACTGTGGCTTCCCCCTCCCCCTATTCCGTATGGGTGTCTTGTTATTTAATGCAATGGCTAAAAAGGCAACACAATTAAGAACAAAAATATTTTGTTGTTTAATCAAGGCCCTGTAGACTTTTTATGTCAGCTCAATGGCCTCAAAGATTCCCAACGGCATCCCAAGCACCTGATGGATCATGCTATCCACCTTCCATGAGTGAAGAAGATGCCATAGGGGAAAGCGAAGTGGGATTGTAAGTCAAGAAGAATGATTGCTCTTGCATGTTGTGCCTGAATTCCTTCTGCTTTCACATTTTCATTTCATTGAAGATGTTGTTCAGTAAGACTTTTGCAAGTTTTGAAGGAGACAGGGGGCACCTGGGCTCTGGGGTCAGCCAGGCTTGCTTGCCCGTCGGCTAGTTTGGTCTGAAAGCACAACAGGCAACTTGCTCGTAGGCTGAGCAAACCTCAACACACATGTCTGTTGGAGCTGAAGGGGTCATACCTTTCATGGTGAGAGCTTTAGATTTCCAGTCTTACATATCTCCATACAGTCAGATGTTCATGTTCACAGCTGAGTGTCCTGTTCTGCACTGGCCATATGGCCTGCGCACATATTCAGACAACATTTCTTGCAGAAAGTTGTTGGGAGGTCAAGGGACCTCAAACAACCTTGGTTCTACTTATCTACTCAAAAAGGTGCTGTCATTGGGCTCCAGCAGATTTTCTTTAGTTGATAGTGTGGTGGAACATACCAGAAAGGGGGACAAATCCAGTCTGGCACCGGCTCTGTTGAAAGTTGCAGATGGAAGTGAAAAATGTTCATAATTCGTTTTCCCAACAGCATGATACAAACTTCCCTAATGAACTTCCTTCCTGAAGCCAGAGGGTTTTTTGTCTTTTATTTTTTTCCCCCTACTTTTATCTCCTGTACTTATACCATTATGGAAGTCACCAAAATTCACTGAAAACTGTGTCCTTGATCACCCCAGTCTTTAGAGACCCTCCTCACCCTTCCCCAGAGAACATCCCTCCAGCATTTTCCATAGGCGCTCTGATCCATGCGTCACTCTGCCCTGAGTCTCTTGCTTTAATTATCCTCGTGAGAGCTGCATGTTGGCAAAGAGCTCTCTGGAGACAGAGGCAGGGAAACCCCTGGCATTCCTAGACAGTATTTCAGACAGGTGAAGCCTGCAAGAAGATCTACTAACAAGTATTGTTCTTTGTTGCATCTAGCGAGGAAGATTTTTGTAGCCTTACTGGGCTACATCTATGCTTCTTCTTAGACCATTCTCAGGGCTTTGCCATGGACAGATTAGGTGTTAGATTTGTCCTTCTGAAGAAGTTATATGCAAACTAAATGCCTTTGATAACCTTTATTTTCAAAGAGATGAGTTCAGGGCAGGGAACGTACATTGGCTATACAGCTTGCGCAGTTATTACCTTTTATCAGTCCAACTCTTCTCGCCTAAGCTGTTTCTTTTATCCTTCTGTGGGTTACTCCGCTACCGGCATTTTGCACGGCCTGTTGAGATAATATCTCAGGGACAGAAATGCAACTGTTAGAGCTTCGCTAGTCTCACCTTGAAGCTGGGGAGACTTTTTCTGGGTAGCCCATCTGGAGAGTCACGGGTTGCCTTCTCTGAGGATCGCCTGTTTACAGAGTAAGCAAGGTATTTAATTATGTTTCTTGCACCCTGGTGGTTTGCTGAGAATTGTAATCAAAGAGGAGGCTTAGTGGAAAGCTTAATACAGCCCGTGCAACTGATTTTTGCCTGAGGGGAAGATGAGAGTTGAAAGGAGCAGCAGTGGTCAGAAAAACAAACATAGAACTGAAACTAATGAGACAGTTACCTCTTCCTATGCTGGAGCTCCTGTAGAGACCTCAGTGCTCACTTGCATGGTCCGTAAGACCTTATCCGGTTGTAAGGTCATCTCCTTTTCCTTTCTAACAAACTTTGTAATAGATGAGAGGTGAAAAGGCAGGGAGAATATGCTGCCATGCTTTTGGAGAATCTGTGCTATTCTGAGCACACCTCCCTTGCCCTGGTCCTGTATCAGTCTCCCGGGCAGTTATTCCATAGTCCTTCTGTCTCTAAGAAAACACAAGTGGATGGTGAGGAACTCTTAGTGTTAGAGACGGATGCTATATTCTGGTGTGTTTTCTTGTTTACATCCCTTTGACTGTGGAGCTTGGCTAGTTCTTCTTCAAAGTGTGACCTCTGAGGACAGGGTGGAAGAGCCCAGGTTGCTCAGAGATGTTGAGGGATGAGACAACAGACCATCCCTGTGTGCATCAGCAAGAGCTGCATGGAGGAAGGGAGTCATCTACTCTATGGGCCTGCCTTGGGTAGGATGAGAAATCAGAGAATCAAATTGTGGCAAAAGTGTACTTCAAGCAGTGGGAAAAACACCTGGAGTGATAGCAGCATATGGGTGATGAGCTGCAGAAAGGCTTGTGGAAAGGCAGATGAAGAGTTTCTCATGATTTGACCTAGTAAGTCCTGAGTGATGGGAGTTTGGCTGGTTTTGGCCACCAGCATACTGAACAGTTGCAAATGTCAGAGGGGCTTTTTGCAAAGCAGGGCTCCCCGATGTGTCTTCTCTTTGTTCCACGTGCTTGTTTTGGAGCATAAATATGTAACAACCGAAATGCTAATGAATTCCTCCTACTGATGTCCCTCCCTCCACATACGCACATACAAACAATTCACAACCCACGCGCAGACGTATTGCCCAGGCCTTACGCAAACGCAGCACCGTCTAGGAGGGAAAAATTGCTGCATCATAAACCAAATTTTAATTGCTCCAGCCTTTCCAGTTCGAAGCCTGACAAGTACACAGGCTCCAGTGACACACAGTATTGCCACGTGGAAGCTGTGGGACTGCTGTGAGCACTGTGGAGCAGGCTTTGAGTAGGATGCTCCATGTGCTGGATCACTAACAGAAGTCAAAACCCAAGGACACCCCCTCGTCTTGTACATGGAAGTGACGGCTACTATTTCAGACCTTGGATCACCTGAAGGTAAACATATCAGAAGCTTGTGGTTCTACTGCTGAGCATTGATGGATCACAAAGGGGTTGCATCACTGGAGAATAAGTGCCTAGACAGGTGGTAGGAAGGGCTGTGAGTAGTTTTCTGCACTGGGCCTCTCTTTTTCCACTCTTTGTCCTGCAAGTGCAGCAGTCATTGATGGAAAAAATGCGTGTCTGGGAAAATACAGACCTCGTCCAACACATGTAGTGGCAGAGCTGGGAATGCAAGTGGACTCATGCACCCATACTTCTTTCATGCACACCAGGCAGTCTGTGGTCAAAGTTTTATATTCTGCATGAATTACTTTGGTCTCCCACAGCAGATGCTGGTCTCTCGCCAATAAATGCAGCTTCAGGACTGCTTAGAGTCAAGAGTATCCCTGTACCCTCCATAAGCAGATAAAGTTTGCACTGGTCGCCACAACAGCCTGGCTGCGATGTGTTGGGGGGAGGGAAGAAAGTCAGCCCAGCAATTCCACGTTACTGGAAATATTGCTTTTGCAATCCAGCATTTGGTTTTCATTTGGTGGCTGTGCTCAGTTCATTTCTGCTGGCGCTTCACTTCTGATCCAATTGAGTTATCGATGCAGGCGAGGAGAAGGAAGCAAACAAGATTGGTGTCAATTTTTTTTGCGGCTTTTTTTTTTTCCTACCTCCTTCTTTCTGCTTTACTTTCAAAGATCAAAAGAGGACAAAATAAAACTTTATATATAATGAAACACAGGCAGAGGGAAAAATGGCAGCACACAAAATTGTTTTCAGTCTTCTTTTAAGGTTGCTGTTGGTATCTTTGATTTAGGCACCACAGCTTTAATCAGGGTGTTGGAGATGACACAAAAATTATTCATCTAACCAAGTTCCCCTCTCACTCCCTTTTTCTCTGTTTTTGTGCCTCTCTTTTTTTATTAATGTGGGTTTAAAAAAGATTCTCAAAATACAGCGCTGGCTCAATTTTGTTTTCCCAGCTAATAACCCAAAGCAGGATCAGCTATTTTGCAGCTGACAGATCTGTCTCTAAACTAGATTGTGTTTCTTGCTGAATTCATCCATCATGCATGGCAGAAAAAAAAAAAAAAAAAATTATATATATATATATATTTATTTTGCGCGGGCTCATCACTCCCTACAGTAACGTTGATCTCACCCATGCCACGACAAGCCCACTCCCAGCACAACATGACCAGGACATCACTGCAATTGCACACAATTTTTGGGGTTGTTTTCATGCTTGGCTGCTGCATCCAGGGCAGAGTGAGGGCTCAGTGGGGCAGCCTGTTTGCAGGATATTTTCTAAGACAGCTCCAGCAAGCAACCAGTCTTGCTTATGCTTCTGAGTGAGAACTGGAGCAAACTTGGGCAGCAGTCTCAGTGTGCTCTCCCCAGTGCCTTGTGCTCTCGCTCGGCATCTTTCTTAGCCATGGCATCTTGTTCATCTTGTTCTGAAGGGGCCAAAGCACATTGCTGTTGAGCAACTGATGTGAATAAACTGCACCATGTGCTACGGCCCCTGGAGCTGGAGATGCTCATGGAAAACAGCACATGCTGAGTAATCCTTGTCCTGAATATCCTCCGATCTTCCAGCAGATAGCAGTGTAAGGACTTCCCGAGGTGAAGGTTATATCCTGAACAGTATTTAATAGCTCTTAATGGACTCATCCTCCTCCAAGTCATCTGATTTTTAAATTTTTTTTGACTTCATTCCTATTTTTTGGCCTGCCTGACATCCTGCCCTGACCAGTTCTCTAATTTAATTATACACTGCATGAAAAAGTACTTTCCTTCTTTTGTCTTCAACCTGCTGCCTGCTAATGCTGCTGCCCGGTTGCTCGCTCCTGCACGCTGCGAAAGGAGCAACGATTTGTTCACCGCTTCCTCTGATCTGTGATTTTATGGACACCTCATGGGTTGTTTCTTCTCCAGGCTAAAAGCTACTGGTCCATTTAGTATCTCCTTTTCTGAAGCTGTTTTATACTTCTGCGTATTTTATGCCCCCCTTCTGCATAAATATAGGATACATACCTGTTTGTGTTAGAACTTCCCTCGTGCTGAGTGTAGCACATCAATTATACATGGTAACAACCTGGAGCTATCTGAAGCCTGTTTTCTCCTATAGGGGACAGGCATTATGCAGATGGATATGAGTAGAAGGAAGGGGAGAAAATGAACAAAAAGGATTTTGAAGAATCATGTCAAATATCCAGGCAGCAGGGTCTGTTAGAGGGGAGAACATCCTGCCTTGTGGCGTGGTAGGAGTTTGGTCACAGTCTTTAACCCAGGTTTGTCAGATCTCTGCGGCGCTTGCTGTGCACGTTAATGCCAAACAAGCAGGGAGGCGAGATGGTTTCTTCTTCACTCTTAGGACCTACATTTTTCCTTGATTCATCTCTTAGGTATTTTTTCTTTTCTGTTATCTCTGCCTCTTTCCTTTCTAAAAGCCAGTCTGGACAGGACAAGAGAAAACTGTTCTTGGAAAATCAATGAGAAATTGCAAAAGGGAGAGGAAGCCCTCATAATTTGGTAGTAGATGTGCATCATGAGGGGAAACAGGGACATGATATCTTTAACTGCAGGCCCCCAAAGGGAATATATTTGTTAAACATTGTAATTACCCTTCAGTGCTGAACTCTATAGCAATTGAATCCACGGTGATGCACATTATCATTTCTGAAATGACGCTTTCATTTAGATAAGGCATGCAATTATACATCTTGATTAGGTCACTGTTCCCAGGAGCTTTGGGTTATTTATGATGAGTTGCCCCTTCTTGTAGATCATGTGGTGAAGCTGTGGATACAGACATATTCCCTCCCTCTCCTCCCTTACCCCTTCTTCCTCCTCCACAGACCCTTTTGCTCCTCTTGTTCTTCCCTCATTGCACACCTTTGTGCAGGCAAGATCAAAAACCCAATAATCAGAGAGAGAAAAATGTCAGGTATGTAGTGGAGGCTTTGCCATGAGTAGTCAGACCTGGAAGGTCTGCTCCTCCCTTGGTTTCTTTGCAGGACCTGCTGGCTTTCATAACGGTGGTATTAAGGCTGGGATTCCCATCCCCATATTTTAGACCTCTGAAAACTGTCATCTTTTGCATGGTGGTAACCTCAGCTTTCTCTGTGATCAAGGGCACTTCCTGAGGGTGATGTACAATACCTCATTTTAAAAAGTGACCTGAAGACATGTTTTCCAGCTAGGTCCATAAGCTGTTGGTTCCCCAGTGCTCTAATAACTGCATGGGCAACAGACCTCATGTAGGACTCCTGTTCCCTCCTCACTCCTACTGGGGGACAGTTTCTTTGAACTACTGTTGAAACACTCCCAGTTTCCATAAGGCAAGTGGAAGTGAGGTCTGCTCCTGCTGCTTAACTGGGTACCATGTGGAGTGTTGATCGAGGCAAGAAGAGCAGATGTGAAAGCTTCTGGGGAAGAGAAGTGACGGGAAAAGGACCAAAACGACAGGAGGAAGATGATATTCTGGACTGCTTCTGGAGCAAGTCTGAAGAGTACCTCCACACTGGAAACTGAAGTTGTCTCTGCTTTTGTAGGCAATTCTAGTAAATCCAAGTTTAAGAAGGGAGGATTGAGGAAGCATAGCCAGGATTCAGCAGTTCTGCTTCTATTAGATGATACTGTAGAACAAGGATCTTATTCTAGATCTAGTCCATTGATCCAGCCTGTCCAGATCCCCCTTGTAGAGCCTTTCCACCCTCAAGCACATCAACACTCCCACCCAGCTTGGTGTCATTGGCAGACTTGCTGAGGGTGCACTCAACCCCCTTGTCCGAATCATTGATAAAGCTATTAAGATACTGAACGAAACTCTTATCCCTGAGATTTTAATTTTGATCATTGCCAGTACCCTAATGAAGGCAATCCAGAGTGTATTGGTCAACTAAGCATAGGAATGAGAAGTGTCACAAATTCACCATGCTCAGAAAATACCGAGCAGGACCTGTGTGGTTCTGAGAGGCAAGATGCTGCCAAGGATAATCCTACGTGGTAGGGGAGAGATGGGGCTGCGTTAGTGATAGGATTTTAAACAGCTCTCAACTGTCTTAACTGGTTCCATCTGCCACCCTCAAAAGATGCCTTGGGGCCAAAGCGGAAGTCTTCTGAAAGACCCGTCCCAGATGACCCAAAGGGTCTTTCCTAACTCTGTCTCCTCTGCATCTACAGTTCCTCAAAGAATAAAGCACATCATAAGCAGATTAATGTAACGTCGACCATCCTCTCTTGCAAATCTCTGACACTTTCTCTTCCTCTGTGCATCACAGCAGCTCATAATCACCTGTCTGTGGCATCAAAAAGGTGGCTTTCTCACTTGGTGCAACTGGGCAACCCATCTCAATGCATAGAAGCAAAAACGGGGAGAGGAGAGGTGCTGAGACGTCAAATGGGACAGTGTTTCCCATCTGCAAATATTTGTATGCAATAATTATCCCTTTTTGAGATTAAAAGACCTATACACATGTGAAAAGCAAACTGTCTTATCTCTCTTTTTAAATAATATGTTTAGAAAGTTTGACCGAGCATGGAAGTTCATCTTTCAATATTGCTGCTTGTAATCCAATAAGAAGTATTTACTGTGTTATAATTGGTATCATTAAGGTTAGGTGACATTATTAATATTACTAATTAAACTGCTATAAACCTAGTTTACAGTTACATAAACACATCATCTCCTGAATTGCCTGCCTACACGTTTTGGCATCGGGGGGGTGGATAAAAGCAAATTCAAATGCAAATGATATGAACATACTTTAATCACAGGATCAGAGAAATCAGACACAGTGCAGGCTTATTAGGTCGGTTCCCTTCTCCAGAGGCGGGGGCGAGATTGTCTGCCCATAGAGACTCCCAGGAGCTTTGGCCAGTCTAACTCTAAATGCCTCAAGCAATGGGACTTCTCCGATGTCCCGGGAGACACCTGCCCACAGACTAGCAGAAATGTGTCTCAATATTTAGCCTCTGTTTTCTTGCTAAGGCAGAAGTCAGCTGCTGCAAAATAGTCTTGATAAAGTCCTGATATCTTGAGATCATATCCAAGGGCAGAGGAGGAGAGAAATGCGTTTGTAAGACATCTCTAAAGCTATATGTTAATGCAGCAGGATGGAAAATCATCTCCCTCCTCTTGGTTCAGCTTTCTGGCAGGATCGGACCAGTCCTGGCACAGCTGGCAATAAGCAGCCATACGCAGCGGCAGAGCACTGGAGGAAGTTTAGTGCAGCTAAGCATCCAGAAGTTCAAATATTTGACCTAGTTTCTCTACAGCTGGAAAATCCATCTTCTGTCTAGAATTTCCCTGACTTCGGCTACTTCAGAAATATCATGAGGACAGCATTTTCCCTGATCCGTTGGTATTTGGGTCCCATCTGGAGCCAGAAAGTGCAGAATCACGTGGAGCGTTTAAAATGGGAATCTGCCCCGAGAAGCTAGCTCCTGCTTGCTTCAAGTTTTGTGCTCTTTCTCCCTGTTTCGATCACTTGTGCTCTCTCTTCCTACTTCGATCGCCTGTTTCTCACTAGGTCAAATGGATCTGGGACCATCCAGGGTGGAGACTGGAGGCAGAGCAGCGCTTTCATGATGGTGTGTTTCCGAAAGGACCCGTGTTGGAGTGCACTTCTTGCAGAAATGGCTTTAAAGCATTTCAGGTCCATTCGATGGCCCATCTGTGGCTCATCTGCAGAGCTGCACTTGTCACTGAAAACTCCTAAACCTCCCAAACAGGCTTTTCTCAGTCTGAACTGAAGGAAGAAGAGAATCCTACAACCGCTGAGAAATAACTGCCCAAAGCAAGTTCACGGTTTCCATGATATCTGTATTACAAAAATTGCTTTGCTGGCTGCAGGCAAGGTAAATGAACATGGGAGGTTTTCTCAGAGAGACCTTTAGGTCTCAGTTCACAATTGTGACTTTAAGCCAGCAAAGCCATCTTTACTCCTGACATTCAGCAGCACTTTGAGGTTCCCAGCTTTGTTTTTCTTTCCTTTGGCTATGCTTCCATGAGGGCTGCACAATGAAGTCATCTGAGCTTTTCTTCATTAAAGCCAAGCATGGAGATTGAGATTTCAGAAAAATCAAAGGTATTTGTCCAGTTCCACCTACTCTCCTGTAGCTTTTGCTGGCCACTGAGTCATCACTACATGGCATCACTTTGAATGGGGCTGAGTGAGTGTCAGTGAGCCAGGAGTGGGTGGACACACCATGCCCTTTGCGGTCACTTGCAAGGGACGTGGCAGTGGAGCAACAGCAAAAGGTCTGCAGCTGCTTGGAAGCCACAAAGCATTGCTGGGGTATGTTGCCACCCTGAATCCATCAACTCCACTTGGCGTCTCTGAGATTCCTAGATACATCTTGAAGTAATCCCAAAACTATCAGGAAAGGAATAAAGTTTGTTTCATCAGATGAAAAATATCACCATCTTGGGCAGCTAAATGGTTTTGCTAATGGGATGCAGCTGCAGAGCTGTGACATATCAGATCTCACCACACACACACACACACTGACACTCACATAATGCACAGACTCCACGCATGGACACATGCACCCACATGTGGAAAGTGCCGTATCAAAATTCCTGCTAGAATCTACTTTTTGAAAATGTTAATCCCCAAAGGTGGGGGGAAAATTTGAAATGTCTTTGAGGAGTAGCACCAAAGTCTTTTCTTTTCCTAACATTCTCCTAATAATGATCACTTATGTCTGGTGACCACAGAACTGGGCAAGTTCAGAAGGGAAGGTTGGATAGCATTCCCCAAAACTTAAGAAGCTGTGGGTTAGGAGAGAAAAGACTCTGAAGCTTATCTAGGAGCTCCGTGACCTTGGAAGAATGAACCTTGCAGCATCTTCTCAGGAATACCATGAGCTTGGCCCAGCTTGGACTTCAACTGCTTTCTGCTTGAAGGATTTAGATCATGAGACCCCCATTCCTGACACAGCCAGACGTGAAGTGGCTGTTGTTGTAAGAGAAGAGTTGTGTTTGTATAACAGAGTTGTCTCAAGATATTAGAGGGTGTGCACAAGCTCGTAGCAACATATACCAGGCACAAAGCAGTATTTTACATGGTGGAAGGTTTCTCTGTGTCTCTGGGGCTTCAGGAGAGCTCAGATGCCTTTTGGTAGAGCCTTATTACTGGAAACCAGTCATGGCCCATTAAATGCCAAATAAGGGACATCTCTGAAGGTGCAGGATGAATGATTGCTCAATCTCTGCCTTTATTAAACCTGAGGTGCAGCGTGTCCCACTCCGCATTTAAATGGATTTTATTTTCTCCTTCTCAAGCTTTTGTATCTCACGTGAGGTGGGCAGGACTGGAGAAACACACACACAAAAAAAGAGTAATGACGAGTTCCTGCAATAGCTCTGATTCTTCAGCACAGAGTGACTTGGGGACCGATGAGCATAAAAAACACAATGTTTCACAGCATCTCATGACATGAGTGCGAGACCTGTCTGTTCACGTCTCAGGGCTGGTCTCAGTTTTTCAAGGAAAGGAAGGATTGCACATGGCCGTGGCACAGAGAGAGCTGAGAGAGCTTCTGACCTCCAAGCTCCTGAGAGCCTCCTATGTCTAATCAGGGGAAGCGTGAAAAAAACCAAGTTGTAGGAATGCCTCCTGACTCACATTTCCAGCACAGGAGGGCCAGCGGGGTTATGTTTTCATTATTGCCTGTGGCTCTGATGCTCTCGGCTCTTTGGAGGTTAAGTCAAGGTCCTGGCTTTGAGATTTTGTTATTGTAACCTTTCACGGGCAAATACTTCATATGAAGTCTAGCAGGCAGACTGTGTCCAAGAAAATGCCATTTTTGCCCGAGCTTCAAGTGAACCAGAGCTCTGGCCATGGCAGCGAGGCTTTGGCTAACAAGCAGCAGTGAGTGTGTTATATTTTGGCAGCCGGCTTGCTTATCAGATTGATGTAGGAGGCTGTAAGCAATTGCATCTGGATTTGTATGGGTTACCCCGCCTGCTCGGCTGCTTGGGATCCACGCCAAGGGAAAGCAGAGGAGTTGTGAGGAGAATACCCAATTTCCCTCTGCGAGGACTGATTTTAGTTTAATGCAGCCTCCTCGCCCTTAAATCCAATTAAAGGCCTATATTATGTCAGTGGAAATTTATGCCAATCCTAATATAGTCTAATAAGCCTTAAAATAGCACTTTGCTAGTGAAAGGCCCTGTGGTTTAATTTGATTCTGAGCCTAATAACAGGCTTAATATGAGGGAATTGGCCCCTTTATATTTTCTAACAGGGCTCCACACGCTTGCTCCCTTTTTAGGAACGAAAAGGCTTTCTCCAAAGCACGGACAGGAGACGATTCGCCTCAGCAGGTTGCCTCTTTTCGAGTTGCTTCAATTTTCGGCCATGGGAAGTCTCTCTGAAGACATCCCAGGTCAGGATCAGTAATGCAAAGCAGTGAACACCAGCCTGCACATGGCCTGGTTTCTCTTTCAGGTTTTCTGTGCCTGAGCTTCCTTAGTCACTGTGTACAAACGCATCACCTTGACCGTCACTCAGTCGCAGTGCAGGATATAAACTTTCCCTGCAGTTGCAGATACAAACCAGCTCTGTGCAGATGTCTTCACAGAATCACAGAATGTTAGGGGCTGGAAGGAACCTCTGTGGGTCATCTAGTCCAACCCTCCTGCCAAAGCAGGGTCACCTACAGCAGGCTGCACAGGACCTTGTCCAGGCGGGTCTTGAATATCTCCAGAGAAGGAGACTCCAC
>Ga0065711_1040152_pt1 | contig 17200 bp, 9 predicted proteins | sample Hoacrofraction12_FD_59098 | JGI IMG/M metagenome (GOLD analysis project Ga0065711, IMG submission 59098) | Hoatzin crop microbial communities from Cojedes, Venezuela - Epithelial fraction 12 v2 (version 2) | ecosystem: Host-associated > Birds > Digestive system > Esophagus > Crop | place... | reverse complement strand
ACCCCCCCCCCCCCCAAAAAAAATAAAAACACTGCAAAAAATAAAACCCCACCTCATTTCCCATGCTGTCTAGCTGGCTTTTCTGCACTGTTGATACTCTGCCATAACAAGAAGTGATTCTACATAGACACTTCATTCTTGGTGTATTTTCTATGCCAGCACTTAAGTCTAGATTTTGAAGTTGAGTGGATAATTAACTTTGAAACTATGAAAGTTTAAATTCACTACATTTGCACGTGTGTTTTACATGGGTTTCAGTTTTTAAACCAGTTCTAAAGAACACTTCAGTTCTCTAAGGTATGCTTTGCAGGAAAAAAGAAGAATGTATTTCAAGTGATTTTATTTTTTTTTTCTTCTTTAATTTATCTGAGTATTCAAAGGTCCAGCACTTTAGAACCAGAAAGTACCAGGAGCAAAAATTTTCCTGGGAAGTGTCTTCAAATGTAGGATGCTTCTGTGGGGTTTGTTTTTTTGGTTATTTCTGTGGGTTTTTTTGTAGAGTTATTTATTTTGCTGTTCCTTTTTGTTTGTGAAAAGGAAAATGCTGCTGTTTTGTTTGGCTGAGTAATGTACAGATGGTTCTGGCATATAAAACTCATCAGCGTACCTCTGAATATAGGGAACTGGTATGCAATGGCATGTCTTCATCTTGAAATGAAATACACATTTTTATATGTTGTGGTTAATAATAAGTATATAAGCATACAAGAGTTTATTTATGTATGTATAATCTTGATCAGATGGACGTGTGGATTCTGAATTTGAAAGTAGTTCCAGAAGGGTTGCAGAGAATATTTACAGGAATTTTTCTGAGTTCCTATCCAAAGAGGAATCTGAGATGTATTAAAGGAAATGTGCGTTTCTTAGGAAATACAAAGTTTGAACAATTAATGAATTGTTACTTCAAATTACGTGAAAGTAACCTGAGATGATCTCCCTGCTGAAACAGGTATTAGTGTTTCTCTTACACACTGTATGTATAACGCTAAGATTGAAACATGTTTATTGTCCGGTTGCTAATAGATCGGGGTTCAATAGAGCTGTCTGTGTGTATTAGTGTCTGAGAGAAGATGTGTTGACTGTCTTTGGAAGGGTGGGGTGAGGTGTAAGGGAGCTGTTATTTGGTCTTCCTTCCAGTAGAAGACCTGTGCTCTAATACATGAAGGGAAGGGAAAAAAGTGTTAGTGAATATCAAATTATAGATAAATTATTTAAGTATAATACTTGTGCTTGATGCTTCTGCTTAATGCAGAATGGGTATTTGTTTGATATGTCATTCAAGCATAAATGAGATCTGAAAACACTCTTGTTCCATCTTTCTCAAGTATGTTTTTCAAAAATAATACTGATGTGTAAGGACTACTTTCTACTCTTTGTTTGGCTTATTTTGGTTTTTTCTTATAAAATAAAATGTGTTTCTAGTTGTATTACATGTTCCAAGTGGCAAAGCCTGATAATTTATTCCTTTTTCTAGTGGATACTTTGTGTGATTCAGTTTTGAAGTCCAATTCTTTCTCCATTTAACAGAGACACTTCTTTTTCTTTTTTTGGTTGAAAGGAGCTAATTAATGACACTTCCTAGAAAGATGAGATAGAAGTGTTACCAAAAAAAGAGGGGAAAGAATTTTCTTGACCTTTAGCGCATAATTATTTTTAGTACCATTTCAAAAGTCTGAAAATCACTGATGTCCTGAGAAGGCATAAAAGTGCCAATGTAAAAGATATATCAAAGTAATTCAGTTTTTCAGAATTGAAATAAATGTGATTTAAAGGGAAACTGTCAAGATACTTAGATCTTAAAACCACATTATCAGAAATTTGGTTTTTATTCTGTTAGAAGGCCTGCGTTTACCCTATTGGTTCCAGGATGAATTAACTGAAAGCTGTAAACTTAAGAGATTATTCCCTAGTGAGCATTGTAATAATATTAATCCATTTATTGTTTATCTCTTGCTTTGGAGGAATTCCATCTAGAAACTTTTACTCGGTTACCTCATACGATGTGAATGTACCTCTCTTTAAAGTGCACATTGACACGAAGTTGTACTGGTTTATGAAGAAAAGTGAAAAAGCAAGTAATTTTCTTTGAAACTATGCAGAGGAGGTTGTCTTACAGTGAGGCGAGATGTGCCTTTCAAACTGGCTGAAGATGCAGACTGAACCGTGTCCTGATTTGCTTGGAGTGGAAGCTTGGGTAGATCCTTTACACACACAAGGAAGCCAGCAGTCTGGAAGTAGGTGAAACTTGAGTAATTCACTGATGGAAATGTAGATATAGGAATCTCCTTGTCTTGCTTAGCTGCATAACTCTTCCTGGGAACATTCTGTATGCACCAAGAAGTTCCTTAATTTACAGGAGCTAATGTAAATGTTACCTCTGTCTTTCATGGTAATCTTATTTAAATAAGGGCTTTTCTTAAGAGTTCGTTTCTGAGAGTCCTATAGGCATTGACTGTACCATAACATGCAGTAGTGTGTATGTGATTCCTGTTTGGTTCAAAACGTTTTTTAATCCTCACTGTTGTTGTATACTAGTCAGGGTCTTCAGAGGTCAGCACTGTGTTTTGTTAGTTATTGCAGCAGGTTAAAAATTAGAAGGAAGTGCCAATGAAAATTCGTTTGATAGGAGTACTTTCTCCAGATTCAGTACTGAGAGCCTGGTTTATCAGGGCTTCGTGGTAAGAACAGCAATGCCAAGGAGAGGGATTCAGTGTTTGCGTAAGATACTGTTGAGAGATTTCTGGAGCTTTTCCAGGCTGCATTTTTGAAGGCTGTTAGCATGTTTGTAGTACTTGTGGGTTTTTTACATGCTCCCTTGGCTGTGTCATGTGGACTGAACGGCAGGTCAGACTTGAACAAAATAAATACAGCGTAAAATTTGCAGGATTTTGCAATCAGATGTAATGAAGTTAAACTGTTAGAAGGTGTGTGTGTGTGTGTTTTTTTTAAATTGATCTTCCTTTAATGGATTATAGGTTAATACTGCAAAAGTTTTTTTTTCAGATAGCCTAGTACTAAATCTATGCCTTCATTTGTAAACTTTTAAGTTATTTTTGTTAGCAACCTAGTGTCTTTCTGTTATTTAGATGTGAAAATATGGATGAGATTTATTCCTCCCCCCAGCCACTAAGCTTTATTTCTCTTCAGGCTTCTTCTGACAATGTTTTAAGCCCGAGTTTCCTGGGTGGGGATGTGTGGGTGTATTAGGCAAAGTGAAAGACTTTACCTGTGTTATGTGCCAATCCAAGATGAACATGAGGTGTCTGGTATCTGAGGTGCTAGGCTTTTGTAGTGACTGCTTTAGTCAGGACAGTTTTGGGACAATGAAACTTTGATCTCTGGATTCACAGATTGACCACCCAGTGCTTAATTCAGGGCCCTTGCTCAGCAAAGCATTCATATTGGAGATTATATGCTTCCCTCTGCTAACTCAACAAATTAATGAGGAACGTTTGCTGAAAACTCACCGACTTAACTTCTTCGTGAGGAGACAATTAACTTGTTTCATGAAGAAAGATCTGCGGTCGCGGCAAGCTCAGATGACTGTAAATGCTTCACCAATGGCTGAAACAAAATATGGGATAGTCAGGGATGCCCATTTAGTGCTCTGAATGCTTTAACTGTCTGGTCTGACTTTTCTTACTCAAAGGTCAGGAGCTAATGCGAAGAACCCCAGTTCTCGTGCGTGCAGGGTCCCTTCCTGTACATAGTCCTTACACACGTAGGTTGGCCTAAGAGCAGTACTTACACAGGAGCAGTACTTGGATTCTTGAAGTGAGCTTGCTCTACTAATGTGAGAGTACAAAACTTGCATCTTCTTACATCAGCAGGCATCAAAGGAATCTTTTCAGTTAATAGTAAAAGATGCTATGAGAAGGAGAGAGTGGGGTTTTTGTTTTCTTGTTACACGGAGTATCATATACAGAACAGGCTATTGTAAAGGTTGGCCTACAATAACGACCACCTAAGAAAAGTCTGAATTGCTGAAGCGTATTGCCATCATGCGAAGCTAGGGTGGGATTCAGTAAAAAAAAAATTAGAGCTAAGGAAGTTGGAATGCATTTTTGTTGCATTCTTCATTTCAAGAGTAACTTTCTGAATTGGATTCCTAGGGAGAATTTGTGAAAATTTTATGCATAAGTAGCAAAGATTCATGAATATTTTATTTCAATTTGATTTTTTGCTGGTCTGTGTGTGAGTTTATTAGCTTTAGAGAGGCCCATAAGGATTCAAACAGTTTTTTCTAAAATTCAGCGCGTGGTACTATCAAATTTTGTTTCCTTTTAACAAGCAGAGACCTTACTTAACAGAGATTGCTAGAGAGCTGCAGCTCCATGCATGTGTAGTTCATGCCTGGTCTCATCCAAACATGTCTGTTATTAGACTTCAGTGGGCTTGAGGTCAGACCTGCTGCAAATTTGGTAGCATGAAGAGGATTAATTTGTTGGAAAGAAATGTGTGAAAAGACTTTGAATGTTTCGTGCTGTTGTTTTGGCCAAAGCGGACTTGACTAATACAAGTCAGTTGTGTCCTTTTTTTGTTCCACCCCCCCACACCCCGCCACTTGCATCACATGATACGCTTTGACTGAAATAAGTGGTCACTAACAGAGATAAATTAATGTTAATCAGCTTATAGAATGAGTCAAATTTTGAGAAGTGAATGAAAAATGTAAAAGTCCAAACCCCCAAATCCCTGTTTATAAAATAGTTTATAATAATGTATTTTTATGTTACTGAAATACAGTTTCTGCAACCTAGTTCCAAGTTAATTGAAAAAAATATTTCACTAGAATCTGAATTAAAATACGAAGAGCAGAGCTAACATTTTATCCAAGTAGAAGTTACATTATTCTGCAAATTCTGTATGGTCAAACTAGCTTTACAGCTACAGAAAGTAAAGCAGGATCGATGCCGTGTGGCTGTTCCTTACCTGCTGGCGCTACCCAGGAGGCTGCTTGATGCTCTGAGGCTGCAAGAGGTGTGAAGTTCCCCTGTGCTCCCTGTGTGCTGATTTTTTGGTATTGCTGGATGTGTTAATGGGACTGGGAGATGTTAAAAGCAGCTTTCTGTGGTTTGTAAGCCAAGAAACAGAAAGCTAATAGCTCTGTCAGAGCTGGGGATAGGCTTTTGGGGGGAGCTCCTCAGCTGACATGATCTGTGGTTCTCTAGACTGTATGGTTGTTGGAAGTGTCATCATGAACTTTAAGAGAATTGTCTCAACCCCTTTTTTTAAAGAAGTGTTTTTGTTTTTTTCTTTTTTTTGTAAGTATCATCTATTCACAAGGAAAATGTCCAGAATATGAATATCTAACTAAGCACAAGAGGGAATGAACTTGAATTTGGAAGACTTGGTCAATATTCAAATGCAGCTACTGTTCCCCTGTATGGCCTTGGCCAAGGCTGCTTTTCTTTCCTGTGCTTCCACCTCCCTGTCTGTCAAATGAATGGTGTTGTGCTGTCTTTCTAAAGAAATTTCAGAAATTGCAATAAAGAGCAGTGTGTTACATTTGAGAATTACAGTTTTGTATAGTCATATGACTCTAGAAACCTCATTATGTCATTCTAGTTATCAGCCAAAATTGTAATCTCATTGAATGAACAATGAAGCTTATTATCAATGGTAGTCAATGTATTAAGAATGAAATATGTGGTAATACAGTTGCTAGGATAATAAATACTTGAAAATACAATTGAAAAAACCAAAGCATACGCAATATAAATAAATGTGACCTTGTTTCTTTGTGCACTCAGGTCAAAGGTTGCAACAGGCCTGTGCTTCTGTGTACTCAATATTCATGTTTTGAATGGGAAGGCTGAAAATGGATATTATGGAGGCAAAGATGTCTTTTGTCAGGCTGTGTTGATATCCTTTGGGCTGTAACTTAATGTTGATCTAGTAGTAACAACATCATAGTGTTTCCAGCTTCATGTCAGCCATCGTTTCTGACTGATGATAATGCATTCCACCGTGACTTATGCTTCTTATGTACCGGGGTTTAATGTGTTCTTCAGCTTCCCTGTATCTTCTCGCGTAAGCTCCAACTAGAACAATAGTAATAGAACAATCCTATTTTTGATAATGAGGAAAGCTCTACAAAGATTCACAGCATATCACGTACAGTTCCTGCATCAGGGTTGCTTGTGGGACAGGTATTAGTCAAAGATAATGTCACAAAATGGATCTTTTGGCAGAAGGATGCTTTGGTTCATCACCAGAGGCAGGACAACTTAAATGAAATCACGTTTTTGGATCTGTTTGTGTTCAGTTAGATATTTGTATTCTGGACATTTGTGAACAGAGGAAACATTTGGGGAAAAAAAAAAAAGGCAAAAAAATCCCCTCAAATACTTGAGAAATAGGAAGTGTTGTCCCAGAATGAATCACTGGGAGGAGCTGTTTATTACAGCTTTTATGCATTAAATCAGCAGCAAAGAAATGATGAGAGAGTAGGAAGGTGGAGACAAACATACTTTGTCATGAGTGGGGAATACTCTCCTTCAGTAGAAAGTGATCAACAGCTTCTAAAAAGAAATAAAAAAAAAAAAAAAGAGGGAGGAGTGGTCACTTCAAGGGAAAGGACACTAGAGTTGTAAAACTTTTATTGTATATTAACTGTGAAATGGAAGTGCGGTTAAGCCACATCATGTATGATGGGAATGAGGTGAGCAGGTAGTAGTTGTACAACTGTCTGTTAACACACTGGAGAGCTCATGAGTTCCAAAGAAGACAAGAACTGTTCCTGCCGCTGGAGTAGTGAAAGGATCTTTTTTAATGGTAATCCTATTATACCTAGAAGGTAACCCACCTCATAAAGACGATTTGTATTTGTATCCTGATATGATAGAGTGAAAGTGGAAAAAATATATTTGTAAAAATTCTCACCCACTATCTCCATAATCTCTACTTGACTGAGCATCAGCCAAGTGAGAAAATGAAAAATTACAACCTGCCAAGCATCAGTGGCAGACTGAAATGAAAAAATTGCAAGTTAATAACAGTGATGCCTCAGAAGAATTTGCTGGCCAATTTAACATTGCTTTATCCAAGGTCACATCTTGCAGCTGATTATTTTTAGTAATTTGCAGATGAGGACTTTCTGCCTTTCTCATGGCAACTCAAGATCGGGGAAATGCCAGGTACAGTTTAAAACTCAAGGTTATCAATCTCTTCAGATCAAAAGTATATCATGTTCTCTGCTTATTTGCTTAAGACTGGGCACAGAAATTGCTTCCATTGTAGTGAAGTGGGATGTCTATGCTATTCTTTATGGCAGCGATAAAAGTCAACGTAACATGAAAACTCACAGTGGAGTGAGGTTGAAGAAGGGGTTGAAAGTAAGAGAAACTAAAACTTGGCAGAGTTTCTTCTGGAGCAGACTCTTGCTAATGTTCTTGTGATGATTTTTACATAATAGTCTTAGAGATTATGTTGCACATTTTTGAGGGTTTTTAAGGATTGTGAACCTGTTGCAAGCTAATACATGAGCCATGCTGTAAGTGGAGTCCTGTGAAATAACCGAAGCACTTTACTGGAATCCAAGGTGTGAAAATCATTAGTGAACTGTAGCAGCACTTAATTTCCTCCAGCATGATCTGCACAATCTTTGTAACATTACAGAACGAACCTTGCTATGTTTGCAAAGCATCGGTATGCTGTCACCTATTTAAAATAGATGGTTCTTCAACAAATGGAATGTGTCGTTAGTTTGTGGAAACTCCGGCTCTCGGCTTGCGGTGCCAAGGGCTGTGCAAAGGGAAACCCTGTGTGCTGTTGTTTTAATGTGGTTCTGTGGTTCTTTTAATGAAAGTTATGCAACATCCTGATATGCTGAGCCTACACAGTGGTTCTAGGGAGGTTTTGTGGTTGGGTGGTTCAAAAATCTTGTCTGTGGGTAGTTGTTTTTCAGCCACTGAGTTGCTGTGCATAAGAGTGCAGTGCTTCTGTCTGGTGTGGAAAGTGAAGGGCACTTCTTACTAGAAGATTGATGGAGTACCCTATTTGTAACTGCCCTGTTTTCTAACCATATAGGTCTTCTCTGTCATTGCAATAATAAAAATACTTGATCAGTTCCATTCAAGGACTCTCCAAAAGCATTCATTTTTATTCCTGTATATGTGAGCTGTGTAAGCTAGGGCTCTTTTGTGTTGAGATGGCCAAAAGTGTCACTGGAGTGCTTTTCTAGAACAGGAGGATTAACTTGCAAAAGGTGTTACTGGTGATCGTTAACAGACACAGTGGTCAGAAGCCTGGGTTGAAGTCTCAGCCTCTAGAACCAAGTCTGCTGGGTGATTGCTCAGTGGGAACGGGAGCTGAGTTCCCAGCTTTCCATGGAAGTTCCCCGTCAGATCACTCATGTCCTGTCTGGCTTCTGAGACCTGACAAGATCACAGCTTGAAAGGTTTAATTTTTCTCACTGTCATGCAATGCATCATATTGAGTTAGTTCAATAGCCCTAATCTAATGCTTACTGCAATGAAGCTGTGAATATATTAATACTTATTGCAGGAAACATAAAGCAAAATGAAAATTCTTTTGACAACTTCTGTCCTTTTCATTATCTATTTTTTTATCACAAAAATGTCTTAAAGTTTCCACATTTCCTTAAACTTTGTAGCCTGTCTTCTTTCATATACATCAGACGGATGCCAGCAGCTCTCTCTTCTTCCAAAAAAGGTTCCATCTAATGCATTAGGTTAATATACTGCATTCCTGCAGCAGAAGGAAGCCGAATCTTTCCTGGCATATCCAGGCAGCTATGGCAGGCAGGCCTCTGGACCTAGGAGCAAAAATTTCAGGGAATATGAAACTTCAAACTTGATGTTTTATTGCCTTGTTATTTTTCTTCCTCAGAAGAAGTCTTGCTTTAGAACATCTGGAATGCAAGCACAGCAAAGAAGCTTTAGTGTTGCCGTTCTCTAGCATCGCTCAGTCTTGTCGTCTAGTGTTACGTGATGTCGCGTATCCAGACTCTGACAGGGTGTGCTCTGTCCCAGGCCAGACAGAGCAGCAGTTGGATTATGTTCGCAGGCAAAGTGTAATCTCTTCGCTGAACTACGTGATATTTTTCCCATTTATACGAAGGCTGCTTTCTGTTTTTGCAGGAAAGTGTGTATTTGTGTGTAATATTTCCAAGTGTATATGCTCTCATATACACACTCTTTCCACCATTTTTATGGCAGTATAAAGGAGTCTCAGTGGAGATTAAATTTCTCCTCTTTTTCTGTAAAACACACCTTCAGTCAGATTTCTAGGGTAATAGTTTCCTTTTAGTGTTGCAGATATTAAGATAGAAACATACAGTTGAGAAGAAGAAATAAAGCATAGGGAAGATACATATCTGTATGCAGCTCGGCATGAGTTTTTCTTCCTACCTTCCAGAACAGAACTGGATTAATTGTCCCTTTCTTCTGTTTATGACAGTAGTGTTGTTTTAGATGCTTTGTTCTGCATCCTCTCCGTGAGAACGAAATGACAGGGCACAATTTTCTTGTGCTTCCTTAGATAGATGACCTATATGGATGTACTCTGTGGATGGAGGAGATAGCATCCGTAGCTTATGACTTGCAGTCATAAAATTGCTGTTCTTTGCCAGCTGAGAGGGGATGCAACAGGCTCTTCTCAAAATTAGGCCATTTTTTCTTGCTACTGTGAAAAGAGCGGGCTTGATTCTCCTTTTTGCTTTTCAGGAAGCCTAGTGCTTTTGCACTGTCTTCACCCAAATGCTGATAATAGGCTCTGTAAGGGAACTTTTGTGCAATAATTCATTTAGCAATCAAATTGGATGTAGCAAAAGTGGACTTGACCAAGAGAAAGGTAAAGTTAAAGCAAGTATTTAGACTTTTTTTTTTTCAAACCTAATCAGAGTAGAGTAAGGCAACTGAACACACATGAACACTTTAAAATAGATTCACAAAGCTGCATTTCTTTCCTGCAAAAGTCATAGAATCATAGAATAGTTTGGGTTGGAAGGGACCTTTAAAGATCATTTAGTCCAAGCCCCCTGCAATGAACAGGGACATCTTCAACTGGATCAGGTTGCCCAGAGCCCCGTCCAACCTGGCCTTGAATGTTTCCAGGGATGGGGCAGCAACCACCTCTCTCGGCAACCTGTGCCGGTGTTTCACTACCCTCACTGTAAAAAATTTCTTCCATATGTCCAGTCTAAATCTCCCCTCTTTCAGTTTAAAATCATCACCCCTTGTCCTATCACAACAGGCCTTGCTAAAAAGCCTGTCCCTGTCTTTCTTGCAGGCCCCCCTTAAGTACTGGAAGGCCGCAATAAGGTCTCCCTGGACCCTTCTCTTCCCCAGCCTGGACAGCCCCAACTGTCTCAGCCTTTCCTCACAGCAGAGGTGCTCCAGCCGTCGGATCATTGCTGTGGCCTCCTCTGGCCCCGCTCCAAGAGCTCCAAGTCTGTCCTGTGCTGAGGGCTCCAGAGCTGGACACGGGACTCCTGGGGGGGTCTCACCAGAGCAGAGCAGAGGGGCAGAATCCCTTCCCTCGCCTGCTGCCCACGCTGCTGGGGATGCAGCCCAGGGTACCGCTGGCCTTCTGGGCTGCCAGCGCACCTTGCCAGGTCACGTCCAGCTTCTTGTCAACCAGCACTCCCACATCCTCCTCAGCAGGGCTGCTCTTAAGCCCTTCATCCCCCAGCCTGTGTTGATACCAGGGGTTGTCTTGACCCAGATGCAGCACCCTGCACTTGGCCTTGTTGAACCTCATGAGCTTCACACGGGCCCACCTCTCCTGCCTGTCCAGGTCCCTGCAGATGGCATCCCGTCCCTCGGGCATGTTGACAGCCCCACTCAGCTTGGTGTCATCTGCAAACTTGCTGAGGGTGTACATGATTCCACCATCTTCCAGAACATCTGGACAAATCTTTTTAGAGCATCTTTCTAGAAAAATCTTCTAGAACATTGTACATCTGTTAAGGAGCAGTTCTTTTAAAGCCTCTCTCTTGTGGCAGGTATTTCTCTATGAGGGTTCTTGACTTGTAATTGGGCGAGGGATCCAAATTGTTAATTTTAGTTGACCTTTCTGGCCTCAGAACAAATGTAAATACTTGCAAATCAGTGGGGTTTTGTTTTGAGAGCATTCTTTTAGGATAACTCACCCTGTGATCATACTTTTATAAGTATTTTTCTGGTAGGCCTTTTACTTTCAGAGGCTGATAGTGAAATGTGGGAGAGATTTATAATAGATGTCCTTTTTGAAGCTTGTGTGCTGATTATTAAAGTGTTTGGAAGGAGTTCCCTGACCCATTACAAAATACTCTTTTGCCAACAGAAGGCATAATGCATTCTGATGACACTTATAATTGCAGCACTTCCAGAACAATTACCCTGGTAGTTCATTTTCATATTGTGGGAAATCATACTTGCATGTTATATTTAATTGAAAACAGCGTGCTTTGCTCTGTGCAGATCTGGAAAAAGTCACTGGGTTTAACTTGTGAGCAAATATGTATTTACTTCGCAGGTAAGCAAACGTTTAGCTATCCTGACAGGGGAATGCATTTTAATATCATTTGTATGTGATACGACATCCCTATACAGCTAAATTTTTCCAAGTTATAGCCAGTCCAAGTAGTGGTGGATACTGAATGCTTAGGTATTTATTCAGCATATCAGAATCCAATGGTTGTGAAGTTTTGAATTGAGCTACGAATTAATTTGTGGTCAGGCGTTCGCCTCTGCCCACAGTTTTATTTGCTGGTGTTCCCTCTGTGCAGTTAAATCACATGCTTTTGTACCAGGTGTGGTTCTAGCTCAGTACTTCCACGGAAAAGGGAAATAGATCTCACAACTTTGAACAGTTGCCCTTTTGCAACTCTTAACCCTGAACTATGATAAAAACACACTCTCTCCTTTGACAAAGGCCAGGTTGGGTGGGGCTTTGAGCAACTTGGCCTAGTGGAAGGTGTCCCTGCCCATGGCAGGGGGGCTGGAACTAAATGATCTGTAAGGTCCCTTTCAACCCAAACCATTCTATGATTCTATGATAAAGAGGTGAGTGAACTTTTCATCTGTAGCTGAAGACACCTGGTTAACGAAGTGCCAAAAACTGAAGTAGGAAGGACATCTCTGTAGAGGATGAAGAATAAAGATAATGGGGTGCTGTATTTGACACAGAATGAGAATGCAGATTCCTGAGTAAAAATTAAAAAATCAACAAGGAAGTTAAAACAGTGATGTCTGGTTGGGTGTAATCTACGTGTATTAAAGTCAGGCTTGTAAGTTAAAACTAGATTAAACACAGCTTTTCCTGTGATGGACTTGAGCAGTCTAGAAAGTCTTTTGAACTGAATTCGTCTTGTTTTTTGACGTTAAATTACCCTGATGAAAAGAGTTTCTTTGTGCTTTCTGGATATGTAGCTTAATCAAACTGTCTTGGAAAGAATCCTGGACTAATGTGAGCATTTTCTTGATGTGATGTCTACACATTTTGTTTCACAAAAGAAGAGGAAAGGGCTGGGGTCATTCTCCTACTGGGTGGGAAAAAGCTAGCTCAAACATGTTGTCAACACTAGATTTTTCTGCATTTTCTTTACATTGGTAATGTTATTGAGCATAATGATTTTTTTCTCAAGTTCACAGCTAAAATTACTGTCCAGAGTGTGAAACAGTTGTTAAATTAGAGGTTATTAATATGCAGTGATTGTAAGACAAAATCAGACTAGGTGTGGAAGAATTCTTAGTGCATGGAAGTTAGTGTGAGCATCTGACCTCAGTTTTTTCCGGTTATGTTGTCTTATAAAAGCTTTCTGCTTAACAGCTGTGTGTAAAGATTTATATTTTGGATAGTTCCAGGTACTTATTCTGTACACTTCTGAATCCTTCTGCTGTGCCTTGTCTTCAGATGAGCAAAATGCTGCCCTCTCCTAGCACTGCATGAGGCTACCCCAGTTTAATGTGTGGTATGGCTAGAACTGATAACAGGAGTGAAGGTTTTGTAGTATGAGCAGAACTGGGGACTGGAGCGAAACTCCAGTTTGTATGTCCAGTGGGTTGTTGCTGGGGAGGAACGCGTTTTGGTTGTTACCAAGCTGGGTGGCAATCATTCGGCCTGTAGAAGATACTGAACTAGCCGGTCTTCCTAAATTTTTGATGTCTGTCTTTTTGGGGACAAAACTTAAAAAAGCTGCATTTCTTCCAACAACGCATCTTGCTGTTTTTGTGTGTGTTCATGGAAAAAATGTGTGTGAGCTTGGTTTAAAAAAAAATACAAGATCAAATTCCATTGCATAAAGGTACATCTGAAAAGTTAAAAGGAAAATCCTTTCCTACATATTAAGATTGCTGCCTTTCTGCTCCCTTTTAAACATTTAAACACACTCTTTACATGATGCTTAAGCTTTCAAGTCAAAGTTACAAGGTGCTTTAGCCAGGCTTGAGTCTGAGAACGAGACCCAAATCAGGACAATAACAAAATGACATAAAGATTGACTACGCTGTGCTTGCTGGATGAAGTGAAAACTGCTGAAATATAAATCCTATATCCAGGGATTTCACTGCCTGCTGGAACTAATCTCATTAACTTAAAACCACCTGAGGCTTGAGAGATGTACACTGCCGTGAGAAATTATATTTATCTTATCCTAGGGGGAAATTCTTTCCCTCCCCCAGCTTACCTTACTTTTGACTTTGTCATTCTTGAATTACCAGGTCATTTCTCCCCCATGGGAAAGTCGTCATAGCTCACAGCAACGCGATTACTGTATCTGAAGTTCACTGCTGTATGAATGCTGAGATCACTGTTCAAGGTTTTTCTTCTTAAATAATTTCCAAAAGAAAACAAAGATTGGAAAAACAGTATGTTAGCAGTTTACTTAAATAAAGTTCCTCCAGAATTACAAGAAAAGATTCCAGAATTGAAAACTTGGCATAAGGAAAACAGCTTACTGAAAATATTTAGGTGTTTATTGTCATTGTAAACCAAATACTGAGTTTCTTTAACCATTACAGTTTTCAGAGGTTGGTTGCCTCTGATAACTGGTAATTGGATGCAGAAACTTCAAATGCAAGATTGCAGTTTTAAATCCAAAGGGTGTTGCCAGTGAGAGAGCTGTGTAGCTGTGTGGTTGATTGCTGCACTCTTTGGAGTGAGACTAGATCCCAAATCTACGTTCAGTATTAAAGACCAGCCAGTAGAAATATTCCCTTTGACATGGAAGGATTTTGGGTGAGGCCTTATCTGATAGTCTTGTCGGACTTTGGAGCAAGGCAAAATGACCTTGTTCAGGTGTCTTCTAATGTTTGTCCACTTACAAAAAAATAAATGAATCAATTTTGAGTTATCCATTAAACAGCTCAAACACAGAAGGGTATTAAGAAGAAAAGTAATACTAAAGCTGAGTTACCTCTCAAAACCGAAAACAAAAGGCCTGATTTCTGAGCCAGTGTGCAGAAAGCCCTGTGCAGTGAAAGCTCTTGTGGTGAGCCTGGCCCTCAGCTTGCTGCTGCCAGAAGGGAGCCCGGCGCATGGTCGCATCGTGGAGGTGGGAGTTCTTGCAGCTCCGAATACAGCTGCCTCCTGTGGGTGTTTGCACCTGTGGACCCCATGCTGCTGCTGTAACTCTGGTGACAAGGGACCGGAATCGTAGGACAGGCAGCGAAATGGAGGTGGCAGTTTCTGTGAATGAGAGAAATGACCACTGAGCAAAACTGCCTGTGATTTCTGTAGAATCCAGCTCAGGTCAAGAGATGGTTTGTGGATTTGAATGACAAGTGTGTCCAAGTTCAACATGAATAGTGGCTTATTAGCCCTAAGTCACCATTTTAATGACAAGCCATTTAAAATGTCCTGTATTGATAGCTTACGTATAGGGACAACAATAAATACAGTTGCAATTGCAGGCCAATGAAAGTAATAAAAATGAGGACATAAGGCCCTGTTTCTGTTTCATCCTCATGATGTGAGTGGAGGCAGTCTAGAAAGTTGCTTTGCAGTACTCTTGTCCATGAGTATGGAGGACAAGATGAAGAAAAGGTTTGTATTTTCAGAATGTCCTTCCTCTTCCTCCTTGTTACTACAGGCAAAAATGGTGTGTGCTTCAGACCACTGGATTGGTATAGCTGGCATGCTGTGTCAATGTTGGACCCTATTTCTTCTGTGAAAATCCCAGTTTGGACAGCCTCATTGAGGGCCACCAGAGGATGTGCAGAGGATGTTTCCCTGCTCTTGAAAGTGCTCATTCCCAGCACCCAGAGAGGCCTGTTCATCTCTTGATTTACACCCAAAGCCACCTTGTTGTTTTGGGGAGGTTGATTGGGGTATAGAGTAGACAAAACTTGACTGGGCTGTTACGATGGTAAACCTCGGTGCTTGACATTACAAGGAAGGTGTTCTATAGGCATGAATGATGATCAGTGAGTTTATGAACAGATAGGGTTGGGGGGGACAGTAGCATGGTTAACTAGGAGTTTTTGATTTTGAAGGGTGTTATTTATTTCTATTTGCATATTGGACCTACAATTAATGCTTGATTTAGCAGTTTCTAGTAACAGATGGATATGGACTATAATATACTTAATATTTCCGGCAGTGTTAGTAATAGCTCAGGTCAATGCGTGGTGCAGATAGTCAGGAGCATAGTGCTCATGTGTTGTGATTTGTTCAGAAGCCTGCCTGAGCTGCTTGATAAATGGTACAGTAGTTTATTAGGTGAACTTTAATTTTATGTGGAAGGCAATAAAATTTTGAAGTTAAGGTTGAAAAACCCCGAGCAAAATGCAGTGAGCACTCCAAAGTTGTAATGGACTTTGTTGTTCCCTGGTATTTAACTGTCTTTGAACGTTAGAGTGATCTAGTCTGTTGATGTGAATGCCCCATTAAAGATGTTTAAGGGAGTGCAATGAAATGCAGACGAGCAAGTAGTTAAGTGCATTCATGTGTCTGAATAAGAAATTCCATGTAACTTACCTGGCCTGTATAGTGCTAATTATGCATTGTTATGATCTTGTCTAGATGTAAGCTAACTTGGCCAAGTGTTTTTGTTTAATTTTATTGAATAATAAATAAATCAGCGAAGGCATAAATGATTATGGATATTGTCTTGCTAAGTAGAGAGACTGTAGTGGTCTGTGCTTGCTGCACTGTGGTGTACATTCATTTTCAGGCCTGCATAAAGTAGTACAGCGTACTCTAGTTTATTTAGTGATGGACAGGCTGTTAATTCTTAAAATAGCTAAGGAGTAGGAACCTGACACCTTGAATGATTTATGTGTTTTCTTTGTAAGGTTGTTTCTGTTTTGTAACCTTTAAAATGTGGGTTTTATGAGTGGTATCATTAAAATTTATACTCCCTCTAGTATGTGATGTTAGTCATTATTGCTCTGCTGTGCCTCCAGATCACCTGTCTGAATTATAAAACAGCCTTCCTTGGAGCTAAATAGCTAAATTTTTTTTTCCTTTCTGGAATAAATGTGTGTTGTCTTCATTATTTTTCATTGGTGCTCCCATCCTGGAGCAGAGGTCAGAATCTGGCCTTTTCTGCTTTCCATCCAAATATGAAAGGTTGCTAGGAGTAACCGTGTATTTCTAAGAGTGAAATATGAAGGGTCTTTTAACTTACGAGAATTGATACCAATCAGAAGAAACTGCCAGAGAATTTGTTTTGAAGTGTACTCTAGTTTTTGTGTGAACTCAAATTGGTATGCTCAGTAGGTGATTTAATGTTGTGCTAGGCTTTGTTACACTAATTTCAAAAATACTTCTGTGAAAAGTGAATCTTCAGTAAGAGACAAATAGGAGCTAATACTGAGAGTGAATCACAGCTCTTGTTTCTGTCAATTGAGACTTTTAAAAAGACCTTATATACCAGGAAGGGTTTTGCAGAAGACTTCAGAATTACATCTTTAGTCTGCATCCTCAACGTGAAGGTGCCAGAAATCTTTCCTTTAGAAAGCTCTGCCATACTCGGAAAAGTTGTGGGCTTTTTGGAAGCAGATGAATCAAATGGAAAATGGAAGTTCTGCTTGAGCTGTGGATTACTGTGCTGGTTCTGTGAAGGTTGTCAAGCAAACTGCTTGTTGCTGCTCTGTAACTCCTGGAGACAGAATCAAAAAGTGGTTTGGGTTGGAAGGGACCTTAAAGATCATCTGGTTCCAACCCCCCTGCCATGAGCAGGGACATCTTCCACCAGACCAGGTTGCTCAGAGCTCCATCCAGCCTGGCCTTGAACACTGCCAGGGAGGGG
>Ga0065711_1040151_pt1 | contig 17200 bp, 13 predicted proteins | sample Hoacrofraction12_FD_59098 | JGI IMG/M metagenome (GOLD analysis project Ga0065711, IMG submission 59098) | Hoatzin crop microbial communities from Cojedes, Venezuela - Epithelial fraction 12 v2 (version 2) | ecosystem: Host-associated > Birds > Digestive system > Esophagus > Crop | place... | reverse complement strand
TTTTGGGGGAGGGGGATATTTGGGATGTGGTGTTTTTTTTTTTTTTTTTTTTTTTCTCCTTGCAAACGTGGATATTGGCACAGGATTTTCTTAAAAAAACTAACTTTTTTTTTTAAATCTTCAGAGAAGGAGACACTTGTAGATGGTGCTTCAGTTATTCTTAACTCTAGCAAAGAATGAGCAGCTTGAATTTATACTGCCAAGTGCAGGGAATTAATAACTGTACATGACTAATTTCATGGTCAACTTCTTGCTTAATTTCAGTTTCTTCTTGTTCTACTACGGTGGAAAGGATGAAAGTTAGCATCTGAAACAGACAAAAAAGAAGGGGTCAGAACAAATGTATTCTGCTCATGCCCTTAATCTGTGGAAGTCCCTCTGGGAGTCCCATAAATGAAAAATACTAATTGGGTATGCAACAGCATCCAAAATTCTGTGAAGAAATACGTTTGGGCATACCTCTGACTGCTTATTCCCAAATTTCTTCGAACTCCTGGTTTGTGTTGCAATGTTCCATTCTAATTGAGTTTAAACTATGTATGTTGAGCTGTGAGGTGTTACAGCTGGTACAGTGCTTGGACATTTAATAGTAAATGCTCCTTGCTTCCGGTAGAAACAGGAGTGGACATGCTAAGCAGCAGTACAGATGAACAGATTTTCTCCAGGGTTGTCTAGAAGTGTGTGGGAATTTCCTCCTTTCTGCTTACTACAAAAAGATACAAATTGCTTTCCCTCCCCCAGACTGCATGCTGGATAATATCCTGAAAACTGAGTTTAAATGTAAAATTTGTGGAATCCCTTGAAGTTTATTTTGTCACAATGTTGGTGGTGCTAGCTAGAAAGAAACTTCTTTCAGAACTGAGGTTATACAGTGTAATTCCCCAGCAGCATTACTACGATGCAGTGCGCATATGTTGCTGTTCTCCAGTAACCTTCTATCTCGATACAGCAGGCACAGGTGGAGCACTTTAGTCCTTGGCTTTTCTGAAAGAGAGACAATGATTTTTGCAGACAGGGGATGGCACTGTTGCACTGTAGCTCCTCAGCCTTCTATCCAAAATGTCTCTATTTATAAAAAGGGCTGGGTATTTACCAGGAAGGGAGCAGATGAACCAGATGCATTACTGCAAGATTTTATTGAAAAAGGTCTGCATACAATATAAAATCTGGGTTACCAAGAATTTTATATTTTGATAAAACCCCAAAAAGAATGCGTTAGCATGCATCTAAATTGGATGTTAGCAGCAGACATAGTTTAAGGCACTCTTATTTATTTTAGATTTAAATTGAAATACCTGTGTGAAGCTCTGAGGAATCATTAATAATGCAGTAAATTCTCAGCACTGTGGCAGTAGTAATTTAAACAAGAAGTCAACCAGCAAGCACTTAAAGAAACTCCTTTCTACCTTTCTCTTATTCTGGAAAATGCAAACTTCCTTTGTCCAAAGCCTTAATATATTGTTGTCTGCTGCAGTTCAGCCAGAAATTCCCTAGGGGAAGAGGCCAATTCTGAAGGATGCCCAGCCCACATGGGCAGGCACATGTGTGGGTGTGGAAGCAGCATTCAGCTTGCTCATCTTGGCTTGCCACAGTCACAGGAACATGACAGACGGACCAGAATTATTTCTTTTGAAGAATGGGCTTTGGCCGTGTGAGGCAGTATAGATCTTGCTTAGCACCTGCAACTTTAGCTGCTAGTTGAGTGCAGTCAGAGCTGTTACTTGAGGACTGACATCAGCACATGGCGATGAGATATCTAACTCTGCTTCAGTCATTCGATGATGGAGTCCCATCTGGGATGTGCTGTTAACAACCTCAGTCTTGAGGTGATGAAAGTACAAGTAATGACGGGAAAGTCTGTATTCAAAACACAGATGGTAGGAAAAGCCACCGAGGCTGTTGCTGTAATCTGATGGCTGAAATTAACACACTGACACAGTCCCTTTTCTTGGAGGAGTACAGCTTCCTCTGGCTGCCTTCTAGTAGTCTGCTGTGACTCCCTTAGTTTTACCTGAAGGGTGGCTGTCTCGTTTTCACCTTTCAGCAAGGCACGGACACTAGGCCTGGGCTGTGCGTGCAAGTCAGAGGAGGTAAAGCTGTATTGCTGACAGGAGTCAGTACACCAAAACCACCGGCATTAGTGTTTCCTGCCTAGGCCCCTTGTCACTGATCAGCCATTCCAAACTGGTGGTGTGAAGCCTCTAGTGGGGGGGTGTGGGGTGGGGGGGGAAGGTCATGTCCATGACTATTAGCAGAAATGTCTGAAGTGATAAGAATGAAGCCTCTCAAAAGAGAAGTTAAACTGCACCAAAGTCTTTCTCTTTCTCTCTCCCTTTTTTTTTTTTTAATTTTTCCTCTCTTCAGAAAATGCATGACTGAGTCGACCAAAACAATCTCTGTGATATGACTTCATGTATTTTTTTGGGGAGGAGAGAGAGAAAAGATACAGATAATTTGGTCAGTCAGACTATTTCATTTGGTACTGCACTTCAAAAAAAGAAAAAAGTTTCAACATGGCTTTTATTTTCAAAAGTACATACAAAATATTCACTATGCTAGGTTCTGGGACAAAAAAAAAAGTTATTCAGCTTGAACTCCACTCTCCCCATCCCCATCCTTCCTGCCAGCTGAGGGAAGAACTAAAAGAGTGAACAGCTTGACTAGAGTTTGATTTCTCACTTGAAGGGCAGAACCTATTTCTGCCTGCTGAGGTGTGTAGGTGACTCAACTCTGAGGCCTTTCTACTCTGAGGAAGTCAATTTGTTTTTTGGACAAGATAAATCAGATTAGAGATAACCTGTAGCCTTCTGTGACAGTATCAAAGGCAGCCAATCAAGCTAATAATAGCAACATTATTACAAGGCGTCTGATTCTCATCCATCAGTAGAAAGAGATAATTAACTAAGAAGTCTTTTGGCTTATTCTAAGTCCATACCTAGATTACAAGGGTCAACAGTATGGAAGGCATATATATGCGAAGAGCAGTCTCACAGTCTGCCTCAGAAAGAGGAGAGGAAATGTTGGTTAGCTATTTTATGATACTCTGGTGATGACTTCTGGAGTATGCTTCTTTTAAAACTATGTTCAACCCGTCATTTCTGAGCTCCTGATGATCACTGCTGTCCAGGACTTTGATAGTTGTCCTTAGGACTCCCTTAGAAAGAAATTACATAGGTCTAGTGGAAAAGGTGCTAAACTACTTCCCTGTCCCTGAACTCCTTGGATTTTAATGATCCAGTAACTAGATGGAACAGGTTGAGGGCCAGCAGAATAGCCAGGGAACTGTCTCAGAAGATTCCTTGTCTACATGTTGGCCCTGCAGTGCCACCACAGTTGTGTTCATATTAGCCTGAAAACAGCATAAATAGAAATATGCTGAACGTGTCCCAGCTTTGTTTCGTTTGGGGCCTTGCATAGTAAAGGTAGTATTCCTTCCGGTGCTATTTTGGACAGAGTCCTTTTCACTCTGCCTGTTATTTTGGTTTGGTTTTTGAACTTAGAAGAATGTTGCTCAAAAAAGATGTTAAAGCAAAGTGGATTTTTCACTTTTAACTTCACCTCGTCATGCTGTGCGTGTTTGTCTGTGTAGTTATGTGATGACTCCTTCCTGGGAATTAGTATTGGAAAAAGTGAACCTTTAAAGACAGAAGAGTGTTGGAAAATTATTTCACTCAAAGTAAGTGGCTGGTGACCAATGAAGATGATTTAGCTTGAAATAGGTAAATCTAGACTGGAAAAATCATTAAAATTATACTGTAAACCCAGTAACACTACAGTAATACAGGATTAAAGTGGAAGAATTTCGAGAACATAATAGTTACCTGTGTTTGTAAAGCCAAGAACTTCTTGATACGTATTAACATGATTAAAAATAGAGGTCTCATTACTCCTATTTCAGAAAGGAGAAATTAATGCACAAATGCTGAATGACAAGTTCAAGTTCATTCACTGCATTCCTATCAAGGCCTGGCTTACTGATAATGTTAAAACATAACATTACCTCAGGGAGTTAAAGAAGAGCTAAATTTTCTCACTTATAAAAAATTATTTTCTTAACCTAGGAATTCAAAATGACCATATCTGTTAGAAAGGATTCTATGGAATGTCATGCAAAGCTCCAGGTGTTCTGCATTAAGAGCAAGCCAAGATACTTGATCATGGTGTTCCTTCCCCCCCCGACAATGCTGAAATATTCTTGGAACATCCTATCTGAGCCTCGAGTGTCTTCAGCAAAGTTCTATCTACCATTCATGATGAGGAATGTCTGCGTGAAGCTAATTTAGGATACATCGCACTTCTGCATTTAGTGCTGCTGAAATTGGGCTGCGAGTCAAAAATGTTGAGGACCTACCGTGAACTGAAATGAGGCTGATGATGCGTAAAGTGGTGAAATGTTTATTTCAATACTTAGCTGATGATGCACTATTTATTTTAAGACTGTTGAACAGTGTAGTTGTAATAAGGTTTTGAAAGGCAGTTATGAAATGTCCTGATTGTATATCTGCCATAGCTAAAGATGAATCTGAACTCTGGACGCAAATACTGCTCAGTTCCACTTGTTCGATATCTAAACCTCGTTCTGAACTGCTATAGCTTAGACATATGTGTCATTATATGGAGGTGTGTATCTAATTACATACAATATTCCATTATGAAGCATCCTGGTTTGGAATTCAAGATGTGAACTCTTGTAGAGCTCTGTTTGGATAGGGATTTTGGACACAGAGCTTGTGTAAGGTCACTGTTAGTCAGAGTTAACCTTCCTATTTATTCTTTTACAGAGGGAGTATTTGCACCAACAAAAGAATGTTGTGGATTCATGGATAAGTATTGAGAGTTTTCCTTCACGACATCCTTGTGTTAGTGTTGCCTCATCCATTTAAAATACATGCCTGACATCTTAATATTTTTCCCTTTTTAAATTCCTTTAAATTACATAGCATTTCTGTGGAGGAAAATAAAATAAAGGACATTTATTGGAAGACATTAGGTTTTAAGCTCTGGGTCTGTGACTATGAAACCTACCTTCTCATAATTTCTCTAGGACTGCATAGATCCCTTAGCAGAACTGGTGTTTCCCTGGGGAATGCAAGGCTTCCTTGAAGGGCTTCCTTGGAGAAGTGCATTCTAACTTTCTGCCTAGTAGATAGTCCAGCCCATGGGGTGGATAAAGTCATGCCTTTCTTTAAAGCACGCATTGGCTACACACCAGAAATTGGAGGATAGTTTTTTTTTTTTTTTTAAACGTTGTTCATTGATTAACAGAGTTTAAACTGTACTTGCTAAAGAGTTTTAAAAAAGGCTACTGAAAATCTCCTGGCACTGAGTGCATAAGGACCAGAGACATTTTAGGATGTGCTTTATGACTAGGGATAGTTATTTGAGAGTATAACATACTTTCATTTTCCTATTAAGAAACGATCTATTAGTTGTCCTCTTTTTTAAGTAGGAACTTTTACGCATAGTCATTTGAAGATTTTTTTTTTTTCTCGACAGCTGTATGACATGAAATTGGGGAATGAATTTAGAAATTCTCTGATGTGCTTTGTGAACTGTTTCACAGTGGAGTCTAGTGTGGCCAGACACTGGCGGACCATAAACCTACTTACCGCGTCTAGATCCAAGAGCCATATAAAAGGTTCTCAGTTTCCTAGGATCTGTTCAACCAGTGTCATGGAAATTGTGCTGTTAAAGAATTTATGTTGGTGCTGAAAGTACCTAACAGCATAAGGTATTTTACCTGTTAAGCTATGTATCGTAAATGAGAGCTCTATTTCGAGGAACTGGTTGAGTGATTTTGTTCCCTTCCCCCATTTGGTGACTGGTATGCCATGTTGTCTTGAAGGTATCAACAGAAACAAATGTCTCCCTATGTGACTATGATTTAAACTTGTGAAAATAAAGTGTGAGTGATGGCCACATTAGTACAGGCTTTCAGGAAGACTTTTTTTGGAAAACTGCTACAACTTGCAAATAAATAAGGGCTTTCTTTAAGTCACTTACTATGATCACTCATATTTGAAAGTAAGATATGCATTTTTCACTTCTTAGGATTGGAAGTAAGTGCCTTAATTATCTTTTCATTCACCTCTGAGTGTTTGATCTGCAGTTAATATTGCTTACACTAAAAGAAGAGAAGGACTTGACTTGTGTATTAAAGGTCATCGAGTTATAAAGGCCCATAATGAAACTGTCTTTGGGGATGATTAAAATGCCAAGAAATAGTGGCTGTCAGTGCTGCTTGGGCTGCTAGGTCCCTGCATCTTTTCTGTTTAGAGCAACTGATCAAAGGGAAAATTTACAGCAAAGTCACCTTTTTCAAGCTGAGAGGTCTAAGGGATGGCAGGTTCCAAAGTGTAACGTGCAGGGGCTGAAGGAAAAGGGTGGGTGGGAAGGAAGTGTGTTAACCAGATGGCTCTGCTTTACTGTTTCTGAGAGCCCTTGCAGGGAGTGAGGGAGAGATCAAGGCAGCAAGTTTCCGCCTGAGCAGAGTTTCCGCCAAAGGGAGATCTGTCTGGGCTCTTCACCACACTGGTTCAACCTCACAAGGCCCAAGGTATACCCTGCAAATTCCCTTGTACTTTGTTTTTTGTCTTTGCAAGAACACTACTGTTGAGTTGGACACTCTGTATGGTATTAATGGGGATCCTCTTTCTTTCTATAAATGTACAAGTCCCTATTTGCCTTTCTATTCAGATCAGTTTTTAAAAAAATCCAATTTCTGTAACTGTTTAATTACATGGCTGCTGTTCATTAGAAGTTCCAGGCAATGGGAACCACTCAGTATTTGGCTCATTGATGTCTGTGTGCCCCTTAGTGACCTTTAGAACAATTTAATTAAAATGACCCAAAATAACTCAAGACCTGTCTCTCCAGGCTAAACGTTGATAGTACCATCCTTTAGGGCTCAATTTAGAAAACTCTGTGTCTTTTTAAAGACAAAGCATATGGGAATTCTAAGCCACTGCAAAAGCACAAAGCAAAATATAGGAATGAAGAAGTGATGCGTAACCTGTAACATTGCTCTAATAAACATACAACTAGTTACTACTGAAATACTCTGTGGTAAATGATTTAAGAGCAGCCTTTATTCTAACAAATGAGAGCAGGGGAAAAAAGAGGGAGAGATATAATTAGCAAGCATAAACTGAATCATGACTATATATTCTCCAAAGAGGTGAAAACAACATCTATTTGTGCTTCCAGTAAAGGCAGATTTCAACATGAGGATACATTGATTATTTATTTCCTGCAACTAGAGATAATCACCATTCATTTAAATGAGTTTGAACAAACTTTAAGTAGTGGCATTTAAGTAAATTACAGGCAATGTTTTTCAATTTCCTTTACGAATTATTTGTGCCATCTGAAAGCATTTCAGTTCCTCATCTCAGGGCTTCTTAATATTATTCATTATTCCTCTGCTAGTTATTGCATCACATTTCATAAACTAAGTGAGGTTTCTGTGATTTGTGCTGACATGGTTTACTGAATTGCTCTGATCTCCTGCTAAACTTGTCTGCCATTAGGTTCAGACTCTGAGTTTCGTAAGAATGCCTCACTTGACAGTGGATTGCCTAGAAAAACAGTATGCTTTCCTTCATAAGGCGTCTGTAGGACACAAACAGGAACTTCTCCATATACACCCCAAAATCTGCAGTCCGTTTGAACTTGGTCTTGGTCTTCTGGCCAAATTCCAGTGTTTCCTGTAAACTGTGTCTCTGAGAGAAAGGATTTGCTTTTTGGATGCATCCTGGAAAAGATCGATATTGGAGGTGGTTTGGGTGCCCTTTCATGAAACACCTTTTGTTTTGTTTGTGTGTGTGTGGGTTTTCTTAGGGGTTTTTTTTGGTGGTTTTTTTTGTGTTCTTGATGGCCTTTCTTTGACTGGCTGAGTCCAGGCTATAAGCAGCACATGCTGCTCTTTGTGTATCAAAAATGCAAATGCAAAGTTATTGTCAAAACTTTTCAATTTCCCTCAAATACTTATGTCAACCCGTCGTAACACTGAGAGCTGCGAACAGTCAAACTGTGACCTCATTTTTGGTAGAAATGCAGCTATTTCTACCATTTATCTAACCTCTGAGAGGGAAGTAAATCTTGTATTCTGGGAGGAAAGGTATTATAATCCTGTTGGTTCAGACGTCAGGCTGCTTTGTCGTAGTGTTGTAGAGAAATAGCAAAGGAGACGGCTCCTGTCCCAGGCAGGTGATGCTTCCAATTATCTGATGGGCTGTGATAGAGGAACACAATGAAGAACTGTGGCAAGGCAGGAGTAGAACACTGAGGCAAAAGTAGAGACTGCAGTTGAGGTGAAAGCAATTGAAAGTGGAAACAGAAACTGTATGTTGATATCCCTCAGAAACTGCCAAAGTATAAATTGTCCCTGCCAGTGCTTAGCAATTTCTTCCTGTGTTTGCTTGCCCTGTGAGCAGCTTAGTGTTTACAATTCCTGTTGGAGTCAGTAGGCCTAATTAGACCTTTAGCCAGTGATAGAACACCCTCCAACTTTATGTTGATATGAATACAGTGAGCCATTTCAAAAAAATCAATCACAATTTCATTAATTTCTTTAAACCCAGCAGTTTATGCTCAAAAATAAACTAAGCTCTTGATATTGGGCCATTTGGTGACTTAATTAGGTATAGAAGTCAATGACAGTCAAACTTACTCCAGCTGATACACTCCAATATTAACCTTCATTGCGAGTGCTTTATTTTCATGATCAATATGTAAGAAGAACATATCTTTTAGGCAATGGTAAGTTTAATGCAGATATATCTGATTCTAACTCCATGTTTTAAGAAAGATTTTCTTTTTTAATGCCTGTGTTTTTGTTTAATTTTTTTAGAGAAAATGAGTAGTTGCTGTTTTGCCTGTAGTAGTTTTAGATATCTGTGAGCTTCTCTCATGAGACACCTCCTCTTGTGGAGATCAAAGAACAAAATAACTTCTATCACATTTGCAAATCATTGCATTATATCATTTTGTGTGTGTTATGCTATTGGAATGACTGGTTGACATCAATTTCATGAAAGTGTAAATTAGGTTTTAAATAGATTAGAATAAGAAGACAGGAGATATGCTATTCAGGATCTCTGTCCAACCTGCTGCTTGATGTTTAATGGCTCAGGTTCTCATAACCAAAGACTTTATAGTATTGCATGTTGTAGCACTGTGAACACTGCTGAACTGCACCTCCTGAAGTCAGAAATCCTATACATTAAAAAGAAACCAACAGATGGCATTTTATAAACCCCATGTTTCATTGTCCTGTAAATAGAGATTATCAAATGTATAATGAGCACCTGGCAAGAATAATATTCTTTCTCTGTGAACTACTTCATTAATCATAAACAAGCAACTAATACCTTTTTTGCCTCCTGCTGGTAATTCTGTTTGTAATATGCATAGTGTTATTATTGTTAGGCTGTGTTCATCTGTGAGTTAACATTTCAGGTTAGACTTGGAGAACAGAAGTGGCACCCACTTTTTTTTTTTGCCTGCTGCTAATCGTATTTCTATAATGTGCACATACAGTCATTATGATTATGTTGTAGTTTACAATAAGGATGGATTTCAAACAGTTGGAAATCAGATTTTCTTATTCTAGAAGGGAGGATGGTAACTGGCAATTAAGTTTAACCTAAGTCTTAGTTGAAAGGAGGTGAAAGAAACTGCTTTTAAAAAAAAATAATAATGTCAGGTAGACAGAGAGTGCTTATGGATGGTGTAGCCAGCTGTGCAGGAGAAATGTCAAAAGATGGTTATGAGAGCATTTGGAATGTAGAAAAATCAGCCTGAAAGGGTGTTACATAAAACCCATACATTTTATTATTGCCTTAATAGTTGCCTTAAAACCATTACCCTGTATCCTGTCATTATGAGACTTTTTATGTTGTAAAGTTATTCTACCTTCTCTTATATAACTCCCTTAATGTTATTTGTTGTCTTTTGTAGAAGGAAAGCAATGTGCTGCTTTTAGTCTTGTAAGAAGTAATGAACTAAACCATCTCGTTAGAAGAAAATAGATCAGCAAATCAAAAGTGTGCTTTGGAACAAAGAAGGTATTAAAGAGATAAGAACCCTTATTATTTGGTACATCTCCTTTCTTTGTGCATTCAGTGTCCTGTCAGCTTATTTAAGGCCATGTTGATGCTACATCCATGTAAAGGTTTTGGTTTTGTGTCAGCATTTCCTAGTGGTTCCTTGGCAAAGATTCATCTTCCCCAAGAGAACAGATCATCTGAGACGACCTCAGCTCTCAGGAAGGAAGATGGTTCCTACCAGCATTTATTTTCAGTTTGTGGTGTTCTGGAGTTGATTTTCACTCAGAGAGTGGTACTTATTTTGAATGCTGCTGTATTTTTGTTCCACAAAATACTCTTTTTTTGTAAGGAAAATTTATTGCAAAAATACAAAGGGAAGCTTTGTTGTTTTGTGAATTGTTTTTGCACTGTTCGTCAGCAGATAATGTCATGAAAGGAGTAAAACTGCCTCTTTGTCTTAATGAGGAGTGAGACCAGTAGCCCAATAACAGTTTCATTAATAGTTACTTGTCTATTAGTCAAAATGTATAAAGAATGATTATGGAACTGGGATTTGGACCTGTGGCTGCGAATGGTTATTTATGGGTGGAACTTCAACCTCCACTGCAGTTTTCATGGTGAAGCCACCCTGCTTCAACAGGCTGGCCCCAAGAGCTGCGTTGGCTTCTCTGGATCTCTGCTTAGAGCCAAAGGCTGTGCTGCGGAGGAGGACTGTGTTAATCCAACTAGAGAGGTGGTGGGAAGAAAAAGAGTCCAAAGCCTGGGCTTAAAGCTATCCCTGGGAAGAGCCCACAGACTCAATATTTATGCAGTCAACCAGTTTGTTGCCCTTATCTATGAGGGGCATCATTAAATCATAAACAAGGGATTGATTTTTATATTCTGGTTGTCTTTTTGGAGCAATGAGAACAGAATCCAGCCTCCTCTATCTAACAGACATACAATTATCAAAGGACTGGAGGCAGCCACACTTTTTGCAAGAATATTCCTGATAAAATTTTCACTGGTGGGGAAAGAAAGAAATGGAGAGGTGAAAATTTGAGCTACTGCTAAGAAGTCAGCCTGGAGAAATTTCATGCATTTCAAACAGGCCAAGATTTTCTGGCTGCTGTGTGAGCTAGAGACCAAGAAATAAGGTATTAGAAAGGGAAGCTCTTAATTTTTCTCTCGTATTTAAAGGGTGACCTCTATATTTTACTTTTCTGCCTAGTTTTGTAAAAAGTGGGGAAAGGCTTGGGTGATTGCAGTGTACGTGTGTGTTCAGTCACTTTCCTACCTCTTCTTCAAGAATTTAAAATATAAAAAAGGCAGCCAAAAAATAAGTTTTATGATAGTGGACATGCAGGTAGAGAAAAGCGGCCAGAATGAATAATCCTGTTGAGAGAAGACTACACTAAGTTTATAAAACAGTCTTGGGAAGTTCTGTTGCATAGAGAGCCACATGTTGCATTAGTAGTTGTGTGGGCAGACCACCTAAAAGATTTCCTAAGACAAAACGTAAACACTGCAGTGAATTTGTAGATTTTTGAGGACTAAGCGGTAAAGCTGAAAAGCTACTGTTAAAGGTCATCTTTCAGTTACTGTAAAAGAAGAATTAATGCTGTGCAGTAGTGTAGGATACCAATGAAGTGGGAAGTGACATTGCTGTGAAGTCCAGTCAGAAGCTAGTGCTGGGTGCGGCCTTGTGTTGAAAGCGAGCTGGCTCTTCCTTTAAATCCTCTCTGTACAGCATTAATCAAAGCAATTCGTTCTTTTTCCTGTGAGCTAGAAAGCTTATTCTTCTTGTGAGCTGATTTGGTTATCTGTTGCTGTATTAATTTAGTGATCTGATCCTTTGAACTTATTGATTTAATTGTAACTGTTCGCTCAATTTTGTTCATTGCATTATTCCATCTTTAATTAGTTTAGTAAAACTGTATAGTGAATCAGCTTAGTACAACTAGGGTTATTTAAATGTTGTTTTTCTTGTTCAGTCTTGAAATCAAATCCATAAAGGCACAGAACAGATTTATTCCACTACATTTCAACAAGATGAGCTCAAGGTTACCGAAACCAACAGGTGAGAAATTTACTTGCCTTTTGGTTTTGTTTCCTCACTGGTGTTCAAGAGTCCCCTTTAGTCTCAGACAGTATCCTGAATCTGTTTCCCCTCTATGAGCAACATAAAACTTGATTGTGTGCTAATGGAAAATCGTTTCAGCTGGTGTGTTGTCACCTTCATCAACAGAAGGGTGTTTTCATCCTGTGTGCAGAAAATCACATGATTCACTCCTAACTGCAGATAGTGAGAACTTCCACTCCGGCATTTAGCAGTCTAAATAGAAGAAATCATTCACCGTGTCTTTAAAATGCCTTCTCTTAGGCCGTACTGACCAAAGCACAGTAAAATAGGGTTGCAACCCCTGATGGAATTGAACAGAGATGCTACTGCCACTGAAAGTGAGAGAAGCTGCAGATTTGTGCCCATGTACCTGGTTAGCAGGTGTCATGCAGGAACTACACACACAGCTCGACCTCGAGGTAGGGAGTGAGGCAGCTTGCGCTTTTGATCTCTTTAACACCGTTAAGCAGATTTCTAGGGTTGTTTGTGTAGTGTCCATCCAGTGGCAGCAGGCCGTGTGGTTGGCCTACACAGCCAGGGTATGTATCAACGTAATGGAAACTTCTGATATTGTGATTTTTGCTAGTAATTATCTAGATAAATATAATATGAGTGCATGATCCGATGATGATCTGTGATTTTGAAGGACTTGATAAATTTTATTTCTGCTCAGGTGAGTAGCCAGGCAATGATGTGGGTGGAGGAGTGAAAAGAAAAGGAATGATGTCACTGATGGATCGCTTCAGCCTCTCGGGCCAGAAATGCTGCTGCTGAGAACAATACTGAGCCCAGATTATAACGTGAAGTTACTTTTCCCAGATTATTACACAAAATCCATGTGTACCTATCTACTTTCACTTTGAACAGGGAGGGGAAAAATTCTCCAATATTAACATACATCAAGCATTGCCAAAAATTTATTGAATTGGGTGTCTTGGGCATGCTGGGGTGAGAAGAAAAAGACTTCCAGGGAAAAATGCCTGTCAAGTCAACTACTGCACCTAATAATTACATACGCTTGTCAGGTTTCAAGAAAACAAAGTTGTGAGGTTTGTTTCCTTAAGTGGATGAGAGAATTTGATACTGGGAATTGATAAAGTGCACCAAGAAGCATGGATTTGCAGGGATAGGTTTTGTTATAATTGCTCCCTACTGTAATAGCATTTCTCTTCAATGTGGAATTAGAGGGAGGTAGAAGTTCACTAAAAGGCATCTGTAATGTATTTATTAAGAGGCTTCTTTTATGTGTATAATGCAAAGGTGGTCAGTAGCTAGTCTGCAGTAAGGGGAATTCCGAGCTTTCAGCAGAAATCCAAGAGGGTGGCAACAGAGCAGCGGGAGAAGAACGAGTAGCTGAAGCAAAACTGACCAGCAGCTCTCCACAGTGTGGTAGTGCCAAAAGCAATTGCATTCCTCTGGGTGGGGAAAAGCTCTTGAGCAGCCATGGCAGCGAAATGAGGGACCTGTGGAGAAGCGGCAATTTCACTCTGGTGATCCTAAGCCAATCTAATTATCTTCTTTTACTGTATGGAAATTTTGGGTTTTGCCACATGCTGAGGGAAAGGCAAGTCACGCTGTTGCATGGACCATTCCTAAATCAAATGCAGAATGTTTCAGGATGATCATGGCATTTTCTGCCCCTCTCTGTAAACCCTATTAACTCAGTTAACGAGGTAGCGGAGCAGCTATGGCTTTTAGTCATTTCTTAGGACTGGTTTGCCTTTAATTCAGGGGGAAACCAGGAATGCAGATTGGAAACAGAAGCTTGGAGTAAACAATAGTGCTTAAGGGTGGCAAACGCTGCTATGTCACCTATCTCTCCTAAATACATTTTACTTGGTAAATTATAGGAATTATGTAGAGTGATTGAATAAGAGATGAATCTTCAGTTAGTGTTTCCACTGGATTTCTTTGGACCCTGAATGCAAATCTGCCCCTTGAAAGGGAAACTTGTCTTGCTTCATAAGCCTGAGTCAGGTGGTGGAGTCAAAGCTCTCTGAATAAACCACTGAGAAAAGTAAACTAAAATTTACCCATAATGGTAAGTCCATCAAAAGCAGAAGTGACTAACAACAATTTGGAGGTAAGGCTCCAGACAAGGCTGAGAAACAGGATCATGCTTTATTGTAACATGTGACATAAAGGTCACTGTCTACTTCAGGTTTTTATATTCCTGGTGTTAATAAGTCCTGAGAGTGAAACAAGGAGTTTGTGGTAAGCAGGGTAAAGCCTGACTATTCTTGGGTTTTCTTCACCTACTGTGTGAGGAGAAGAGTGTTTAGCTATTTGGGTGACAGGTTTTGTGGATCTGCAGGTAGACCAGCACAGGCGAAGGCACTGATGCACTCAATCGCCTTCCTGGCAGGAAGAAGCTAGAAGTGGGAAAGTATGGTCCTGGTGCACTAGCGCAAGAAACCCACTTTGCAAATTGGGATTAAGCTGGCAAAGCAGTAAGATAACTAGGAGAATTTTACTGGCTTGGGAGTCATTGAGGATATGAGAACAAAAGCAAAATCTGCATAGAAATCTTGGAGAGGTATTTAAAAGTTATATTTGGAATGGAGTAAGCAGCACCCCAGAGAAACTGGTCAAGTAATGATATGGTGGTGATAAATCTGGAGGACTGCTTGGGAGCATGAAAAGTCTCTAATGATTTTATACCCTAAAATTAGTCATTTAAAATGTAGGTGCAAGGATATGCTTTGGGTTTGAGGTTGATTTTTTTTTTTCCTTCCCTTCCCCACTGTGTATAATTTATTTAATGTAAAATGTTCTTCCAAGAGTGGTTTGCTTACTTGCTTGTAGACTCTTGCGTGACTCAGAGCAGTATGTGAAGAATCTGCCTGTGTTTCCAGGGAGCAGAAATCCCTACCTAAGTATGCTCTAAAAGGTCAAATTCAATTTAATATATTTATCTCTCAGGAAAATAAGCATCTTTCTCAGCTAGTGGGGAAAAAAAAAGGTTTTACATTAAAAAAAAAAATCTAAAGCATATTATAGTTGTGTAAGTGTGAAGTGCTAAAAGCTCATATTACTGCAACCATACTGGTGTAAATCCTCAATATGTGTTGAAGTCAGTAGTATTACTCATAATTCTATTATATAGTCTCTGTAAAGAAAGGAGAGCTGCTGGGAAATGCAATTCAAATTTGGTCTTAAACTACTTAGATAAAGGCTGTATCCTGCCAGCATTTTTAAAATAAGAGTTGTAATCAATGCTGTTGCTTAAAAATCAATGTTGCCTGGTACAGTCGTGTGATAACCCAGCACTGCAGCAAACAAGGCTATTTCAACAGCAGACTTACATTCAGCTGGATAGTATATAGCGGTAGTATAATATATTGCTGTATAATGCAGCACAGTTTAGATTGGAAGCATGACAGAGTGTAGTTAATGATATTATGAAGACATTGGAGAACTTGGGAGCTGTAGAAACTGTTGGTCAGTGAAGCGTCACAAGGGTGCCGTGACAGGGACTGTGACTCAGAGTGCTGGATGCTTGAAGTGGTGCCTGTTTTTTATCTTCCCTGCCCTTTGCATAAACCCTTTACCACAATACCTTTGAGTAATCAGAAGAGCAGAAAAAATGTTTGGGCTTCTTCATATTCTTTCTCTCAGAACTGGTGAGTCAGGTGTGTCGAGTAATAGCTTGAAGTTAATTTCTAATAGGAATCAACAAAAAGAGGTTGTTGTTTCCAGTGCTTTTAGGTGTTGTGTACTAGGAACTGGAGTGTTTTGGAGCTCTTAAACTACTTCATATATTTTCTGTGGCTTAAACATATTTACCATGGCAACAACACCCAAAGGGTGCCATGTTAAACACTACAAAGCCACGCGGTCTTGGGTTTCCCATTTCCACTGGCCGTGCTAGAAAGACTGCCGCAAATGTATCTATGATATACATCTGTGTTTTCAACACAAGCCTTACACTGAGGCTGTGTAAATGGGAATAGGTAGATGGTGAAGGGAGAAGGCACAAGCAAGATGTGGCTTGTGTGAATTAAATCCTTGGAAATGTTGTCAATGCCTGGGTCTGTTCATAGGCAGGAGTGTTCATGGAAATAGCTGCTTCTCAGGGAGCAGCATAAAGTGCCCACAGAAAATCAGTCTGGCATGAACAACTTCTTGACACAGGGAAACCTGGGTTAGAAAGCTACTACTGCATTTATACACACAAACACCCTCTATAGCCTAGAAGTAGGAAGGAAATGGTGTGCTTTTCTTTTTCTTTTCTCTCTCTGTTTCTCACCAGGCCATATGGAAATATTTCAAGGTGGTGGGTTTGGTTTTTTTTTTTTCCCTCCCAAAAGAGGTGTATATTCTTCCCCCGCTCCTTCCCCAACACTTAGTCATCAGGACACCCCTTTCTCAGGTGGGAGACCTAGTTCAGATGCCTACTATAGCAGAACTGAAGTGACTTTAATATAACCAAGTGGTGAGTATAACCAGCTTGGAGTTCTGGGTGGGCTTATCTCTATAGGCTTTTCCTATCTGTCTCAATAGAAGATGCTGTGCCCTGCACCCCCCATCCCCTCGCCGTTTAAAAAACTGAAGGAAAAAAAGTCGTTAGACAGCTGAAGTCCTGTCATTCAGGTCAGCAATGGAGCTTGGATACTGAACATTTGCATCCAGACTCAGCTACATGGAGTGGGCTGGTCCCAGGGACCACATGAAGTGAAGCATTTTTGGTTTGAAATTATTTGTAATATGAGAAAACTTTTTCTAGTCTCAATATGATTTACAAACTTGAAATTACTTAGAATTACCTGTTTGACCAGCCAAAAATAAAGCTACTGTGTTTCTCCTACACCTCCTGGAGAAGTAGGACAGCTGACCGAGTGCAGTAACTGAGCAAAGGAACTTGATGTTCTTGTTCACCCTTAACTTGAGAACTGAATGCAATGTTCATGCAACAGTCCACTCAATTAGTTATGAAATGAATCGGTGACTGTGGTGGGAATGGAGCCCAGGAATCATGGCCCCTCTGCTCCAATGGCTGGGCCGGACTGCGCTGCCTTTAAAAAAAAAAAAAAAAAAAAAAAAAAAAAAA
>Ga0065711_1040150_pt1 | contig 17201 bp, 13 predicted proteins | sample Hoacrofraction12_FD_59098 | JGI IMG/M metagenome (GOLD analysis project Ga0065711, IMG submission 59098) | Hoatzin crop microbial communities from Cojedes, Venezuela - Epithelial fraction 12 v2 (version 2) | ecosystem: Host-associated > Birds > Digestive system > Esophagus > Crop | place... | reverse complement strand
AAAAAAAAAAAAAAAAAGTGAGCAGGAACAATGTAACTGAAATTGGTATTCAAAGCAGTAATGTTCCAGAAGGGCTGTATCACTTTCAGTAAGATAACATTCACACACAGTAATCAAGGAGAATTTCACAAATCTGTGAAGCACTTTTACCATCTAAAGAAAGCTGGCATATTTCTTCACATACTGTTAAGAATGGCCTTTTAATTGAAATTTTACAAAATACTTCCCAACTGTTAGCCCTCTGTGTGCATGCATGAATGTGCAAAGCATAAAGAAGGGATTCACAGATCACTAGCGGTCCTTCAGCTCAGCATGATAAGCATTACACTTCAATCACTTACCTTCTGTTTAATAATCAGGTTGCTAGAAAAGTGGTTTCATAATCCACTTTCTATCAGGCAAGTTTTGGTCTGTGGCCTCCTCTGCAGTACAGTGCCCTATCATGTTAGCTCCCTCCAACTATAAGTGGTGTAGAGAACAGCAAACGTACACGAAAGAGTTTGGTTTACATCTGAATTAGCATGTGCTAGAACTACGATTAAGCTGTACTTTGATTACAGAATAACACTTAAAATTTTTTTTACTATTAAAATAAATCACTGATTAGGATAGTATTTTAGGTGCTTTTGACTCAGTGCTCAGATACTGAATTTTTTTTATTTGGTGACCAAACCAAACAGTGCCTGGAGCTGTGACTTTTCTCCTTACTTCTTGCTCCTTGTCAGAGAAGAGCTGCAGCATCTGAGGAACACCTAGTAACCAGAAGCCCTTTTAGCAAATCCTGCTAGCTGGCAGGAAACTCATTCCTGATCAGAGATACTCAGCCCACATCCAACTGCCATCTCCCTCAAGGTTTGCAACACTTCATTAGGTTGCATATCATGAGAAGCACTTATCTGTACATACAGAGTCTATTTTCGCATTTGTATAGGCATACTTCCTTACGGCAAACCTTCTGTGCCAGCCCCCAAAGAGTTTTAGTTCTCTAGCAGTCTGCACTGCACCCCAAGGAGCCCTTTCAGAATTGCATTCATTTCCTCCCCATGGAGAACGGTATGTGCAAGGTCAGAAGGAACAGAAAACAACTAGTTGAGTCTTCTCTTACCCAACTGGAAACCAAAAACCCCTGACTTGTTCCGTTCAAAGTATTCTTCTTTGTCAAGTCTCAATGCATTCAAACATACACCCAAACCCCCGTCTTTTCAAAGTAGAGTCAAAGAAGTTTAATTTCTAAAAATACCAAAATGAAGAGTTGTTCTTCTTTTGCTCCTGTGAGCTGCCTTTGACCTGAATTCACTTAGTTTCAGTTGATCCAATGATAAATAGTTAATTTGCCCCAGAGTATATAAAAGTATTGACCAACTCTCCTACACCTCTAAAGGTTCAAGTTCTGACAGAAATGAAACACATGCAGTAGAGTAGTGCGCATATTCTGCTCCTCTTACAAATCTTCCCTTCATAACCAGCTAAGCAGAAGCCCTAGGTCAGAGCAACAGTGACGACCAGAGTTTCAGACATATTATCAAAGATACCTAAAGTCATGCTTTGCCGCAGTCTGCCCATAACTTACCAACCTCCCTCCAAAACTGGCAGTCTACAACCTGAACTCCCTTCTTTAAAAACTTAAATGGAGACTACCAAACACTGGCCACCTCAGCTTTGGGGAACCTAGATGTAACTCCTTCAAGCGGATCCTGTTTGCAGAGTGGACTGAATGTCCGCTCTGAAAAGTCAACTCTATTTAGCATGTGTTCAGTCGGTATTCCTGTCTCTCCACCTTTCCCCCCCAAAAAAGCACAAATCAGAAGCTACCCCAAGGGGCACAAACCTGCTATTCACTCTTTGAAACGCAACCCCCTCCTTTAATGATAAATTAAAGACTTGAGAGTCACAAGCACAGCTCAGTTAAGCAACGTGGCAAGCTTCTGTACCTGGCAAAGACATCTTGAGAATGTGCAGGTCTTTTCATATTTGTACCTTCTTCTCAGGTTATGGGAATTTGTAAGAGGCCATTTGGCATAACACCACAAGAAGATCTTTTAAAAAAAACACCCATGAGTTATGCAGATTTCTAAATAACTTGAAGCAGACTACATTTGTTTCTTAAAATAGGTGTCTAAAATCTAACTATTTGCTTCATTTAGGATATTCTGAGATACAGTCAGGCACAAAGCCCAGTTTTCTCAGAAGCTCCTTTCTTGAATGTTTCTGGAATCAATTTAACTAGCACGTCTCTTAAAACCTGTGAGTTTAGCACCCAAGCCACCCTGAACTACAGAACATCCAGGAAATATTTCCTCATAAAGTGTCATATCCAGATCTACAGAAACTGCCAAAACATCTACTTTGGGGTTCAGAAAGTAACCCTCTAGCCAGTATGGAGCTGACTACCACCTATGTATCTACTGCCAGCTTCGCCTGGACCTGGGAACATCAGTAGCATGCAGGTAAATTGTGACAGGACTTTCTAGTTTAAAGAGGTGCCACAGCAATGCATCTCTAATCCACAAAGCACCTTTAAATGCTAACTTTTACACTGCGATTTGACATACTCTCTCTTTTAAAATAAGTCGTCACTATCACCCTCTGGGAGACAACTCGTGTCTGGAATTAGTAGATCAACAGATACCAAAACAAGGTACCTGTGCAGTAACTGGTACTCAATCAGCCAGACACACAGAAGGAAAAAAGAAGAAAAAAAAATAATCCAAATAGTGTATAGCACTAACTGCAGGGATGCTAAAAGCTAATTATTATTTAGACCTACACCTCTTCAGGGCAGAACACCACATTTCTTTTAGACTTTCTACAGTTCACTGCAACAGCATGCAAATGTTTGGGGCATTATTAATACATGACAAACTTCTTCTCACATTAAAGTGGATGGAGACTGGGAGGAGAGGGGAAAGGGAAGGCTGTCAGCAGTCACCGGAGTGGATCCAGTTCAGTTTCATTATCATGAAGACAGGTGGGAGCTCCTGTGGCTTCTGCGTAGCTACTCCGCACATCAGCATGTTGCCTACCATCTGTCATCACATACTGCAATGAGCAGAGAACAATGAGAGCTGTTTCTCGAGATATCTCCCAAAATGAAGAGCAAAAAAAGACAAACAGGAGGATGGAAATTAGAACGGATTCAATTAGCTGAACTTCCCATCCTTGCTAAAAATGTTTAACTGAAAATCTAATTAAGGTTCCTGCAGCCTGTGTTCCCACTGTATTCTTGGAGAAAATGAATTGCTGTTGTGTCATTTCCAGTTCTTGTTGCACGCTCAGTCAATTAAATCTTTAGCATTTCGATGCTCCAGCTATAAAACACCTGCAGAGATACCGCAGAATGTTTGATTAGCTTGAGCATCTTCCACACTTCAGTTCAACCTACCATTTCAATGCATCATCTGCTAGTATGAGAAAACAGAAGGACACAGTAGATAATCCTCAGGCAGAATGGGAGAGGATGATGTAAATTAACAGTCGGTCCCTACTAAGGTGTACCGCTTAAGAACCGGGTTCAATAAGGCTGCAGAAGAGATAACGCATTGCTTACTCCACTGTCAGCAGTTCTGTACTGTCAAATGACAATTCATTCAGGTTTTGTAGTGCTACACATGTAAGACATTTTACTTATGTGAAGTTCTCAGAATAAGCTGGTGCATATCAATATACTTCAAAACACGTTTAAGAATGTTTTCCATTTACGTTACTGTACAGAAACTAGTTTCACACTGGAACTCCCAAGTTTCCACACTGATGTACGCAGGTGCAGACATAGATACACACGCAGTTTTAGGCACAAATATCAACTTAACCCTGAACAAGATGAGTCAAGTACAACATAGAGGGGGTATGAAAGGAAGGTAGCACCTTTGACTTGGAGGAGAGGAGGCTACCAAAAGCTTCAGGATGAGGTATCCTGGGCATTGCTAGATGAAACAAAGCAATGAAAACAGAAGCTAGAGGGAAGAAAGAAGTTGAGATGGTGTAAAGAAGTAACGATAGAGAAGAAAAAGGATGTGCTCACATATAAGTGGTATACTATGCTGAAATCCACACTAACTGCATTGTTCGCATGTGTCCACACAGCAGTGCTCTCAAAAGACAGCTCAGTTTAAAAAAAGCAAACCAAACAATCCCCCACCCCCTCAAAAAAAGAAGATCCTGGCTGCAGTGTTCTTTCCCTGACAGTGGAAGAGAATACAGGGATCACTCTTTACCTGCTGCTGTTGTCTAAGGTCACCTGTGCAAAGGGTATAGTGAGAATCACTGCAGAACAAGGGTCTGGAAGAATGATTTTACAGCACAGAAAGTAATTGCAGAGACATGAAACAGCTTTCCTAATCACAATGTTTCTATTCAAATCTAGTATAACATATACAAACTCAATAAATGAGTATAACATGCTGGCAGCCCACTCCCCTCAAAACAAAGCGTGCCAATGACCCTCCTGGTCCTGACCCAGCAAACCAATTAAAAAAACAAAAATAAATTCTAAGGTCACTAGAAACTAGCAGCCATTTGCACTAACAGGCACTCCATTACAGAAAACAGCATTTGGTAAGCCTGGACCTTGTTATGTGCAAAACATAGTAAGCAGACAGTGCCAAGGACAAAGACTTAGTCCTGTTCCCACTGAGCCGACCTCGAGTTTTGTCATTAGACCTCCACGATACCTGGACTGAATCCCAAGTGACCCACCCAGGATTAAGCAAAAAGGTCAGAGACAGAACCAAGTGCGTAATAGAGGACCAATATCTCCAGAAGCATAGGCCATCCTTCCTGAGCTACCCTACTCCATGACTGTCAGCTTCATGGACTGCAGAATGAGTCATGAGAACGTAAATAGCCTTCACACTCGGCATGCTGGGTTACAACGACCTTTCCAGTCATCCGAGTTTGCCCTGGCTCATCAACCTACCTCTTCCCTGCAGGTCTGTCACAAGGGATGCTATCACAGGCCAGTCAAAACAGACTGTCAAAAAGGTCAGAGCAAGACAGATAACTATTGTAAGAGATCATAAAAATCTTTCTACCCTGATTGTAGTGGGAAAAGCCTTTAGTGTGAGGAGAATAATGGCTCTTTATCTCACTCTCATGATGAAAATTCTAAGGAAGATAGGAAATGGCCCAATCTCAATTCCTTTTTGTTAGTGCCTGGAACAGTCTCCTGGCCCACCTTCACTATACTGACTTAGGGAAGGGGGCACTACAAATGAAGTATGTGTCACCATTGTAAGAGTTATTTCCCTTCATAAAAATGGTGATAACCATATTATTTTTCAGAAACAGGATTAAAAATAAAGACAAATTAAACACAAGACACCTCTCTGCATTATCTTCCCTCTGAAAATCACACAGGGGAAGCAAAATTCAGAACCTCAGGGTCTTATCAATATGTAATTTGCATTCCACAGCACAATTCACAGGCCAGTCAAAGAACAGATAAGAATTTGACTCATGACTGTTGCCATTTTCTGATATGCTGTTTGTTAGGCAAGATAACAGTCATAGTTGGAGTCTGACATTTTTCAGTCAGAGTAACACTGACAATTGAAAAGAGCTGCTCAGTCTTGGCTGCTTAAAATGAACAAAGTATCACAGCATGTAACTTTATTAGCCTCACTTACACAAGCAAAAAACTTGGCCCACCATGAGAAAATAAATGGTAAAGATGAATTCTCAAAATTCTGGAGACACTCTCAGCTGTGACCGTTAAATAAACCAAACGGAACCAAATACTGTCCCTACACAAAAGGGGATGATTTGATTTGTGTAAAACAAATTCCAGCAGCGTATATATGAAGACATGTACATATAAAAGTACAAATACGCATAACTCCTCTCTTTCTGTGCTAGCTTAGAGAACATTGATAAAAGACTCCACCAACAACTTTCTGGTTCATAATGGAAGTACTTCAAAACTGGAGGAGGAACAGGAAATAAATACATCCCTTTTCAAGCAACAGCTCTTCAAGAAGAAAGGGGATTTCAAGTCCTTGCTCACATTCTAGAGAAACAATCTTATCTACAGCAGAACTATGACTGTCCCACTTACTAAGAGTATTACAGCTGAGCTCAGAGAGAAGTTTGGAGCTTGCAGCATATAAATACAGGGGAAGTCTCATGCCTCCACAATACACGAAGCTGGACCAGATGACTACAACACTCCAGCACTAAAATTTGTATCTCTATGCAAATACAAGTTTGTTGATAGTAGAGACCTCCTAGAGCAACAGGACAAAAGACAGAATACGAAGCCTTTAAGTTAGAACACTCCTTTTCAAGAAAAAAACACAAATAACAATAAACTACCTTCATGATGCTGTACCAACACAAGATGATCATGCACTGTCAGACAACTTTGGTGTTACAGCGCTACATAACAACAAACAAACAGTCAGTGTTACAGTCTACAGGTCCTGAAAAGAAGCAGTTGAGAGACCGCTGTTGTACAATGTTGATATAAATGCTGACCTGCTTCAGCAGGGCCAGGACTTTACTCCAATTACTCACAAGCAGAGAGACACTTGCACGCTTGTTTCCCATGTCAAGAGACTTGCCTCTCGCATAACCAGGTGAGATTCCACCTTTACTAACAACTTCATAATTCCTGGCTGCAAGCATTTCATTTTTCTTCCTCACCACTTGCAGCTTCTTTTTAAAAAAAAAAAAAAAAATCCCATTCTTTTTCTCCCCCCACAGTACAGAACTCTTCACTTTTATCCAGTTACAATGGAAAGGCTTCTTTTCATCTGACTTAAGGTTTAACTTTCCTTTTCCTTCCATATCCAACTCTCTCTCACTTCAGCTGCTGATATCTGCTCTCTCTTGGTGTTCCCTCTGGTCTCCCCTCCAGCTCAGTATTTCATTTTTCTTTCCTCTTTGCTTCACGTATTCCCTCGTCCCTTCAATCCTGCTTTTCAAACCAAGATGCAAAGTAATGACTTCGCTCAACACTAAAATGAACCTGCCTCTGGAGAGAAGCATACGAGTTGCTTATCAGAGGACACTTAATGCCACAGGGAAAAGGAAATGAGGGATAACACCTAAAAGTCACTTCATACAGTTTGTTAGCTAGAACCTTAGCAATTCTTCAATCTGGAATGCTGAATGAGATTGTAATTTAAAACTGCTTGGTATCAAAAAAGTGACACAGTTTTGTTATTTACATACCTTCCAAGGGAAATGGATTTGCCATAACAGAAGTAGTATAGCTCTACTCATGGGAAAGGCAAACGTGAATAAATTAATCTTCCATTCAGCCTAATGCAGCCGAGACCACAGAATTCATATGATCATAACTAAATAGCTCAGCACAGTCACTCCGCTATAGCGTGCTGCTAAGGTCATTTGCTTCCTTGCTATACTCGCTAATAACATCTTGATTTCAACACAAAGTTCCTAGATAGGAGCCTGACACTGTTGTCAAGATGAAACTGAAACAGAACAAAGCAAAAACATAAGCACACCATGTACCTTTGCTTGAGAGGAGAGGGAGAGAGACAACAAAAGATTCTACACAATATTGAAGTGGACAAGACCAAAATAATAATCAGCATGCTTACAAGTCTGCAAAGCTTAGTGTAATGTCTCTGTGATATGTTATCATCACTCTCCCTAGAACATCCACCCCAGTAGATTTTTGCCTACTAACTCTGCTCTTCAGGAATTTCATGACACATGTAAACCTCACAAGGTCTTCATTATAAAGCAATATGTACCCTTTAGGTAGATTACAAAACTGTTCCATGAAACCTCTCTTCCCTATATTTGGTAAGCCTGGAAGGGAAGCTGAGGATTTTTCCAATGAAAACATTTTGTTTCAAAATTTCAGTACACTGGAAACAATAAATAAAGCATCTTATGAGAATTAAATTTCCATCAGAAGTTTTACAATGCTGGGACAGGGTAGGATTGAGGCAACAGAAAGAGAGACATGGAGGTACTACAGCACAGATATCTCGCAAATGACCATATTTTCTCCATTACAGCTGGATGGCCTAGAATTAGTTACAAAAGCCTGATGAAGAAATGGGAGGATGAGGTATATTTCTGGTCATTACTAGTTACACTTTGAAGGTTAACGCTGCAATCTGCAATTCCATTCAACTATCACAGCAGTACAATGCTAAATCTTGACAGACCTAAGGGATGGTTGTTAAAAATATCCCCACATTTGCAATGCATTATGTAATTTTATACTCACTGCACCTTAGCATACTCAATTCCTTAAAGCAAACAAACATTCAAGGAAACCAATGGTAGTGTATTTCCTGCACCTTTGTTACTTTTCACGGAATGTAAATAAAAGAACTATGAGAAAAGACTTCTATTATTCCCACTCACCCCTTCACTTTAAAAACAAAGAAAAGTCATGACTTGTACAGCCTCACACAAAGACCACAGCAGAGTCAAGCCTCCTTTAATAGAAAAACAGTCTGCTCAGTTTCAGTGCCACTTCTCCCATCACCTGATTTCTCTGCCCAACCATATTTCATTCTCTAAAGCAATTATTAACAGCCTCCTGATGTTCTCACTTTCTTTTGCTTTGCAAGCACTATAAGTGATCAGGTGTTTAACACAAACACGCATAGTGCTGTCCCATCATCATCCTCAGACCCCTTAGGGCAGTGTTTCAGTTGCATTCGCTGTTAGAAATTAGACAAACACTCACAGCTCTGGCTGCTCTCACCTTTTATTGGTGCTATTCCTGTACTGAATGAATTACGTACACCCCACAGTAGCCGTAAGCTGGGGGTTAACCCCAACAGGTAGCTCAGCCCCACCCAGCTGCTCCACACTCCCACCCTACCAGCTCCTATGAAGGAAATCAACTGTAGCCCAGCTAAAACCAGTAGTACACTGTGGGCTTTTGTCACAAATCTAGAACAGACTCTCGGAAGAATCTATAAAAGGAATAAAGACCCAAAGCAGTTGTGAATATTCAGGTTCACTACTACAAAGAATGTCAGGAAGGGCAGAAAGTTAGTTTCAGAAACAGCAAGCACTGCCCTTTTTTAATTAAAAAAAATACTAACAAACCCACAAATAAGAGCAACAGAAATAATCTTTCAGAAACCATGCACCTTTTCCCATGGCAATACCAAACCTTCTTTGGTATCTTCAGGAGCCATAACCCCGGCTGAGAGGTTCTTAGGGACTCCTAGATCCAGAGGCCTTCCAGCGTTTTTGGAATCTTCACAGCTAGAGTTCAGACACGCACGATAGAAACTGACCCTATACTCCCCTTTCTCACACTGATGTCTTTCAGGGTCCCAAAACAGACGCAAAGCTCTGCTGAGATAAAAATACCTGCCCATCAGACAAGAAATAGGGCCAGTTACACAACCCAGATTAAACACACATTGATCCAAATACTGTACAACAGTGCCACACTGCCTTTCTAAACACTAATCTCCTCCCGTCACCCATCCCCCAACATTAGAACCAGGAATATAACATTCTAAATCAAGACCAGAGCATACACACCATTCAAAACACTAAATGGGCTACATAAATGCTCCCAAAAGTCTAGATCTAGCCTGTAAACTGCCAACACAGGAGACACAGCTCAGCAATCCACACCGTCACTAGAATCTCTTCTTGGCCAGATGCCTGCCAGGGAACTCATCATCCACTTGCCAAATGCCAGATAGCAACCGTGTAATGGTTGAGCAGCATGAGTCACATATCCAGCAGTCAGGTTCAGGAGGAAAGCACAGGAGCACTTAATGCCAGCTGGCTGTAGCAGCAAAAGCAGGAAGCAAAGTATTTTAAAAATAAGAGAGAGTAAAATAGAGAGAGGTATGCTAAAAACACCACCTAGAAAAACCTGAGAGACAGTCATACCTCCATCCCTGTTCCTTTCCCCTGGTCAGGAGATCCAAGAGATACATATATACAGATACAGACATATGTCAGCTTCCCTATCCACTCTCTCCCAGTAGATAGACACTAACAGAAATGATGAACAAAATCAAGTAGATGGGAGAAGATTGAAATGATGAAATTACAAATATTTCTTCAAAATGGAGAAGTCAAAACGCACTCCAAGCCTCAAGATTCTTTCAGTGGATGAATTATCTGCAAAGCTAAGCGAATTGGAAGTCTCCATGGCATTGGATGTTTGGTGACGATCACACCACACTGCTTTTTAGCTTGCATGTGCTCAACAAATAATAAATGTGTGAGCATGCTGTTTTATTTAAGAGATTGCAAGCTGCATCTATTTCTCAAGAAGTATGTCAGAGGCAAAGCTAGAGATGCAAATGTAAATGGCAGAGTAGGACTCCCATTTTCATGCCCCAAATTCCCATGACTATAGGGGAAAAAAAATGCAAGGAGGATACATATTTCAGAGTCTAGCTAAGTTTACAGCTTACTTCTGTTCCCAACTGCTCTTCATTGCACTGGCTTCCCGAAGTTCACAAACTGCCCTCAAAAACGAGCACTAAGATGAACAGCACTGGGACACAAAGAGGGGAGACAGAACTGGACATAAGCTACTTATTATAGAGGACCTTGCTCACCACTGACTTCTGATTTTCCAGCTCTAATCCCCAGAAACACTGGCTATTTCTGGAACGCCAATGTGAAATACCAGAGGGATGCAGGCTTTCACAGTAACAAACACAAGAACTGCCACCACCACAAACAGGACCTGGAAACACTTGGCACCTCTGAAAGGCAAGACCCGTATCTCTCCGATTAGGCACCCAGAACCGGTGCCCTGAAGGCTTGAGCCTGTATCCGTTCGATTTCAATTACTTTCTGCAACTTTTAGGTACAGAGATGTGCAGTGTACAGATACGCTGAAGAGATAAGTAAGCATGTGGAAAGTCTTTCTGGTTCTTCTTTGAAGAAGGAATGTGAATTACATCAGTCACTATGCAAGAATGCTTCTCTCACCAACATGTCTCACGGCCATTACTTTAAAGTCCACAGGGGAAACTTCAAGCTGGCACGAACAGCAATTTATACTATCGAGAGTCTTGCCTGTGCATCTTCTGCACTCAGCCACATTTCTCTGTGATTAAAGAGACAACAGGCATACAAGCTCCACAGAACAGCTCAAACTCAAGCCTGCAGTGATGGAGACAACAGGGCAAAAAACATATTTTGCCATTGCTCTGGTCACAAGAAAAGAAAAGTAGTGACAGAATAGTAGCAAGGCCTGGAAATTACAGGAAATGTCTTAGAACTATGAGAAAGTCTCTTTAAGATAATAAAAAAAAAAAATCCTAATGAAGAATGCAGGGACTCAGCAAGAAACTCTGTATGTAAGATTCCAGGTTCCAGTAAGGACAGAAACACCAAAACACAATAGCTAAACTACCCACCAAGCCACAGCCTCCCTCAAAAGCCCCAACCAACCTCCTCTTTACAGGACCAAGTCCGTGCTGCTAGAGAGCCACTAAGTTTTACATGGCCTATAAGGTGTGACTTAATTGCATAAAGCATTCCAAAAAACTCTAGTATAGCCCAGTTTTTTCAAAGCACTATGTGACTGGCAAGCGCTGTCTAGCCTCTTATTTTGTTCTCTGGTATGTATATAATCCTCCTGAGTATTAAACTCCTCTCATCAAACATTCTCTCTCAAGGCTCATTTTCTCGTGACTGTTCAGTTACCTTTTACGGATCGTATTTCAGCCTCTAAAATCACAACGGAGAAACTGGCCAGGAATTAGCCAAGAAGAGAGGCTTGCTCACTGTAGGTGGTTGGCTTTCAGGCAGAACTTGTCCCCTTGAAAATACTGAAGTGAATCCGGCCCAACTTAGTAGCAAACAATTGTTTGCCGGCAGACAACATTAAGCTCTCGTAAGCTATTTTCCATGTGATCAGTTCACCAACTAAAACATCAGCACATCAGTTGCTTTTATCTGCTTCATTATTTACAAGTCACCCATCCGGCTTCCTCAAGCACTCAGCCTATATCTAATCTCCACAACACCTGTCCATCAAACATCATACTACGCAGGCAACAATGGACCGGTTGCCAATGGGTTACATGACTCTCCCTTCTCAAGGAGTTACAGAACGTCTGTTGCAAAGCCTTGAATTGACTTAAGGTCATTTCAATCCTGGTCCACTTTAATCTTTTTTACTATTTCATACCCTTCCTTAGTACTCTGATTGAAAGTTAAAGTACCGAAAAAGCACAAACATATTCCTATCTGAAGGCAGAGCTGACAGGACTCTGTGGGAAACTTCATATTTGTTGGAGAGTTGTATTTCTTTAGGAAGCAAGACATTCAAATAATGCCCCTCACTAGAATTAATATGGAAGGTTATTAACTGGTATTTGGATTCATAAGTCCAATTAACATCAAAGGAAGCTGAGCGGCAAAATAGTCTTATTTAGCTCCCTGAAAATATATCAAACGGATTTCTACCAAACTAATTGAAGAATGACATTCCAGGCTGAATGTCCAGTCACTGCACTCCCTTGGGGAAAACATACCCTAGGTGCCCCCAAACATAGCAGGCACGTGCTATCTAAAAGGCTACCAGACAAGTGCTGGAAACACCTCCCACACATATGCTACCACTGAACCCCCCAGCTAACTGCACAGACTTCAGGAAACCATCATGTGGCCTGCCTGATGTTCAGTAACAGAAGTCCAACACAAGAGAGGAAGCTATGGACAGGTCAGGAGCAAGCCAGAACATAGAAGTCATCTACCCCAACAGTCTGGTGGAGATAAGTATGTAGCTGATACAACACATGGAGAAAACCCTGAACTCAACTAGTAACAGTCTGAGGAAATGCAAAGAGATAATTTGTCCTCCCCATTCTCACACTAAGATCACCGTCTTAAAAGAAAACATTATGAAGAACCTCTACTCATCTAGAACTGTGGTTTCAAAGCCAGCAAATGGCCTTTTACTTTTTAAAGTGGCAAAAAAAAAAGGAGTAGGCAGTTTACATCTTCTCGTGAGCAGACTTCATTCTTCAGTTCCAAAAGGAAAAGAAAGACTTCAGTAAGGGCATGGCCATTCTGTTAAACAGCAGTAACACCAGCACAACTTGCTAGTGGAAGCCAGATACTGCTTTGTGGAGAAATGGAAACAATACCAATTGGGGTATTTATTACTAGATTCACTATTTCTGAAACCGAGCCAGTATCTGTCTCAACTGGACATGGCAGATCGTGAATCTCTGTCCCCCATTCTTGTGCAGTATAGATGTGCCCTAGATCATTGTCTTCCCCAAATACACTGTAGAGAAGTGCTGATATACTTCCCTTGCATTCAGTATATTCTAAGGACACACCAAACTTTCCTACTAAACAAGCTGGAACATTTTCCCTGCCATGCAGTACTCTAAACACTCCTTCAGCTGCTGCTCTTGGAAGAGACCTCACAAATATGCACTTTGATCCTGAACTGCACACTGCCTTTAAGACTTTGAGTATGCTACCACTGCGGATCTCAGGTCCGAGCTGTGGACTAGGGTCACTTGGTGGAAAGATGATACACACCTTCACTCTCATATCACAGAATATTCCTAACCATATCCCCAGGCTCTGCTACTACACCGAAAAATATGACAGCAGAAAGGGTGGATGCCAGATCAAAGTGGATGAGCAGCCAAGGGCTGGTCAGTGTTACAGCAGATGATGCAATCTGCACCTGATCATGATGAAAGCAGGAAAGGGTACGGTCAGGATGTCTCCATCCTGCACCTCTCATGGCTGTATTTCTGGTCATTGCCATTGCTCTGTTTTCAAGTGTAATTACAGTGTTAGGAACCAAGCCGTCACAGGGCTGTTCTTCAACAAACACCAAGCAAGGATGAACTTTCATCTAATTTGCACACCACACAGGCGAAATCCAGCCCAAGATGCAGCCCAGTGTGCTAAACTGGAGTCTGGCAGTAGCTTGTTAGCAGAGAATGAAGAGTAAGCTCAGAGTACTGGTGACAGCAACATCTCCCACACTGTCTGAGGTTGCGTGGCAGAACCATACCAAGGACCCCACAACCAAGGTTTTTATTCAAATTCTCTAGTGCACCCTTCATGTTGTAAAACACCCAATAATACTGAGTGCATTGTTATTGACAAGTCTCATGTTAAAAGCTTACTTCATCATAGTGACACCTGTGAAGTTATTAGCTTTATTTAAAAAGATTAGGATTTATAGTGGAAAAAAGAAACCGCAACTAAACAAATACAACACTAAGAACATTGCAGGAAGAAGAGAAAAAGGTAGGCACACCTTCAAAGAGACAGCAGGCAAGCGAAAAAGGAAGAAATGTGGTAACGGCTAGCTAACTAATTCACAGGCAATGAGAACAGTAGTTAAAACAGAGAGCCCGTACACTGTATTATAGATGAAGGGTGACAAACGGCAAGATAAAGAGCCAAGCTTTCTCCAACCACAGTGACAAGTAAACATAACCTAATTCTAATAGAGCTGGAAATTACTCATCCAGCTGTTCCCAGCTGCCCAAACTGTGCTGGAAATGTATGTGTCTGGCACTGGTCATGTCAGACCTGTGCCCATTCCCCATTGACTGGAGGCTGACAGGAGTTCAGAGCAGAAAAAGAACTGCTCTTATTCCTTTCTTGTTTGGTGACTGCTCTGGAACAACTAGCACTTCAGTCCCTCATTTTCCTTGCACAAAGCTGCACCAAGCATATCTGAAAGGAGCAGTCGGGAGTAACGACGTGGTAAAAATACTCTTTAAGAGAGTAATAGTGTGACAAAAAAGTGTTAGCAGCTCTGTCAGCAGATAATAGTGGACATCCAGGAGGACTACAGGACAGGCCAAATTCATAGCAACACTCCTCCATACTCTTTCATAAACTCAGTAATCTCTGACTAAAGTACTTCTTGGTAAGAAGGAGTACCTTTGCATCTGATAAACCTCAATCAATTTCTTGCATGGATTTGCTGAGGTGTTTTTTGAACCCATGGAAACTTTTAGCATCCATTACATTCCCTAACAAGGCAAGTCTAAGCATTTCACATCTTCATTATCAGCTGTGTGAAGTAGTAGCCTCCTGTTTTGAACATTGAACTTGCCAGTTTGTTCTGATGCTTCCTAGCAATTCTGTCAGAACAGACAGTGAATAATTTTGCCTACTTACTTTCTCCATAGCAATCTAAATTTCCAAAATGAGATCTTAAATAGCTCTACAAATGGGGGCAGTGCCATATCCCCCATTTAATAGGTGCGCAAATGGAGGCAAGAAGAAGGGAGAAGGCTTACTCAAGGTAATCTAGCAGGCTAAAGGAAAACGTAGGCATAGAAACTGTATTATTTTAGTTCCTATCCACTATCCTAGCTATATAATGATATAACCTTTCAGTTTCTAGAATATTTATTTTCAGTAAACAAAAACAGATCCAGATTTAAAAGAAAATAAACACACTGAGAAGCATCATCACTTATACTGAAGGCTGTAATTTAGATGAAAAACTCTTCAGAACATGAGAGTGCCTTCCTTTCTAACCAAGTATCACCATTACACATACTCCTGCCCATTTTTACATGTTTCTTTACATCTAAGTCATGGCTAGTGGCCAAGGCCTCATCAACAAATTATCAACTACTACCAGCCTAGATATTTATATCTACAAACAAGAAATCAGATACATTCAGGTCCCTCCTCTGTCCACCTCACTTTTAATTCAAATTTTTCCTTCAATTTCACAAAAACTCACAGCTCCACAGGACTCAACAATAAATGTTCTTACCTTAGCTGATATGGAGGTATCTTGATAGCAGCATCAGGAGATTCCAAGGTTTCTGTATAACCAAAGGAAACAATAGGACTTTCAAAAGAAACTTAGAGCTCAACCATAGTAATATATCTGGCTACAGTCTCTGAACCAATGATCCTCTAGCTTATATCAACTCCAGCTGACAGAACAACAGTCACTGCTACTCCAAGTCTCCACAGATTTGTATGAATCTATCAGGACACTGAGTGCCCAGTGCAAAGGCACCGAGTACCATCTTTTCCTCAATGAACTCCCTTTCACGTATCAGCACTTCAGCAGCACTCATACTAAAACTGGAACAGTACAGAGGATATCAGCATGGCTGCTGTGCAAGGACAACACACAATTAATGAAGCAACCCATGGAACCTCAAGCTGAAAGGCTAGTAATAAGACAGCAACAGGTACGAACAAATTTCTGTAACTACGTATGGATGAAAAACATCAATTTAAAGCAATTTTAAGCATCACAGTTCTGCTTATGTAAGTTAAGGGTCTTGCTGACTAGTGCTCCAGGTAGTTAGCATCAACGGCACTTCAACCCACAGTCAATCTCTGAAAATGGGCGGATGCTGAAACATACCGAAGCTCACATGCCCTTCAAAGAAGAACTCACTTTATTGATCATTTCCATCACACAGCAAGGATAACAGAGCTTAGGGCATCCAGTAAAAAAAAAACACAAAACCCAAAAAACAGCTTTTAAAACAGATGCCCGAATGTAAACCAGCAGTGAAAACTGTACTGGAGGCTTTTTTCCGATGATTTCTTATGCGGTGAGGGGGGAGCTTTTAGAGAAAACCATACACGCACCCCTTCTATCACCCACAGAAACTGACAGCTACCGATAGCGCGCCCGCAGACCCGGGGTGGGGGGGACACAGGACAGGGACGCTCACCGGGACCGCCAGCCCCTGCCACAGCCCCTTCCCCGGGCATTTCCAACCGCCGAGGCAGCGCCGAACAAGTTTGCGGGGGTCTCCCCGCCCCCCTCCGGAGGCTCCCGCCCCGCACCGCTACGGGCAGGGCCGGGCCGTGCCCCGCTCCGCTCCCCCGCGGGCAGCCCGGCGGCGGCAGCCCGGCGCCCCTCACCGATGGCGCAGGTGCAGCTCTCCTTGATGGCCCTGTGCTTGCTCCCCGACGCCTCCTTCTGCAGCTTTCGCAGGATTTCTTCCATCTTGCCTCTCCCGGGATCCTCGCGTCGCCGCGGGGGCAGAGGAGCCAGCGGCCAGGAGGTGGAGAAGGAGGAGGAAGGCGGTGCGGACGGCAGAACGGTGCCGGGGCTGCCCCCGCCGCGGCCGTGCCTACGCGGGGATGGAGCGCGGCACCCCGCTACCGCGCCGCCGCCGCGGATGAATCACGCCGAGCTCCATGGAGGGGACACGTCAGTTGTTGCCGCTGCGGAGTCCCTCCTCCTCCTCCTCCTCCTCCTCCTCTCCCACCCCGGGCAGGCCCCGCTGGCGCAGCCGGGCTGG
>Ga0065711_1040149_pt1 | contig 17201 bp, 9 predicted proteins | sample Hoacrofraction12_FD_59098 | JGI IMG/M metagenome (GOLD analysis project Ga0065711, IMG submission 59098) | Hoatzin crop microbial communities from Cojedes, Venezuela - Epithelial fraction 12 v2 (version 2) | ecosystem: Host-associated > Birds > Digestive system > Esophagus > Crop | place... | reverse complement strand
CCATCCTCCTGACACCCACCCTTAAGATATTTATAGGCATTTATAAGGTCCCCTCTCAGCCTTCTCTTCTTCAGGCTGAACAAGCCCAGCTCCCTCAGCCTTTCCTCGTAGGAGAGATGCTTCAGTTCCCTCATCACCCTTGTAGCCCTCTGCTGGACTCTCTCCAGTGTTCTTCAAGAATTCAGAGAATCTCCAGAATTTCTCAAATATCTGCCAGTTCCCAGTGATTAAAACCAATATGACATCCACCTATGAGGAATTGGAGTTATGTTGTCATGGCTTTAAGATCTGGCTTTTAATTCTCTGAAAGTCTACCAAAATAGGATACATCTTTCCAAGGACAGAACACTGTTTTCTTTTAAGGAAGGAAAAGTAAATATTTTTATCTTGTATGATATGCTTTTCTTAATTTTTTTGGTTTATTCATTATTCTTAATGCTAAAAAACCATCATTGTTTCAGGTGAATCCCTCACAGTGCTCACTTCTTGCTTGGAACTATTCACAATATTTCAAGTTGTCTCTTATTCTTCCTCTCTGGTTGTTTTTATCTTGATCCAGTCACCACCGATGTTGCCATGGCCTTAATTCTTTGAGGTTTTCCTGTTAACCTTGTCTCTGGTTTGAAGTAATTAAAAACAACAACAAATGAGAACAATCACCAGAATTTTCCAAGTGCTTTTTCATGTTTTTCAAAGTACTCATATTTAATCTCTGTTTTTTTCTGCTGTTGAAATACTGAGCTTATTTTGATCCCTTTTGTTTGAAAGTTTTCAGGTTCTGGTTTTCCTTAAAATAAAATGAATCTTGAGCATTTTACTTCGTGATTGTGTTATGTTTAATCCAGGCAGACTCAGGTACTACCAAAAAGCTGAGTAATACAGCACTAATCCCAAACTGATATGAGCTAAAGTTCAAAGGGCTTAACAGCCTTGCATCAGCATCACACTTCACTGAAACATGGTGAATGGTTCAGATCATGTGAAGATTTTTCTTGTATCTCATTGTCTTAGACTGTGTCACACTGGTGTTGCTAATAAACGCTTTGAAACAGTCACTGTGGGCTCCTTTTTGTTAGCACAGAGTAGGGATGCTTTCCAGTGAGTTGTTTCCATAGGACTGGGATACCTGGTAAGAAATGAAAATAAATATCCTGTGCAGAGGGCTTGTGGATATGCTGGCTTGACAGAGCAAAAGGGAATATGTAATTGTCTGAAAGTGACAATTGGGAGGCTAAATTTTAAAGTATGTGTTCTGTGGAAATTGTTTGTGTGAAGAATAATGTTTGGATGGGGGGCCTGGAATATTTCTGTGTGTATTAAAAATATGCCTTGGCTGCTAATATCAAATGCGTTTTGATGGCTCAAGTTCAAGATAAAAAAGGAACAAGAGCAATGACCAGGTTATCAGGCTATAGGTTAGGAACTATCTCATCTCCAGGGCATTACTCCAGAAAAGGTTTGTTGATAATGGTTAGATGACAAACCAACACTCAAACAAAAAAACCTCTTTCTTATCTATGAAGGTTTCCAGAAGTTTTCATTTTAGAATATGCACTAGGGATGAAGTCCAAAGAGGTGCAACTTCACCAATCCTTCTTATTTTATTTGTGTTCCTTGTAATTACTGGCAACAAAAATTGGCTAGAATGTTAATCTAAGATTAAGCTGATATTTTAAGTTTCTGAAAAAATATAGATAACTTGTACAATATCTAACTGTGCTATACTTTCTTGCATTCAGGTTCAGACCAGAAGTAAAAATGCTGAATTATAAGAAAGGTTTTCTCAGCCTGCAAGATCAAGCAGGAGAAGAGATCTTTTCTTATAGATATTGTGGAAAAAAAATGGAATATGGAAGGGCATTGTGGAGATAAGTTTTCAAGTTTTTCGTTTTCGAGGAAAAAGCAGGCCTCGGAGTTCCTCAGAACCACTTCAGAGCAGTGTGCCCCCAGAGCTGGGATTGAAATGGTGGCTTAATAAAACCGAAAAGCAAGTCTTTCTTTTCCTGTTTTCCTATTTTTAATATCAGTGGTGCTTTATACAACTGTGGCATGTGAAATGTGTTTGAAGTGATTGCAGGAATGGATTGCTTTACTAAAGGGAGTCATCAATGCTTTTTATTCCATGTGGTAAAGCCCAGAATGCATATAAAACCTTCTTTTTAGTCTGCATGCATATTAAGTTCCCCTTGAACTTTAGATATTCTTAGCTGTGTTACATGCATGACAATGAATCTGCATATTATGCAACAGGCTTAAATTTAGCATGGCATGTTGGGAGGCATAAATTTCCCACAGACCCATGCAGCTTTGTATCTGCCAGAATGACTCTAATAGCTGCCAATTATTGCACAGAGATGTTACTTCTTCAAAATGAAAAGAAAACATTCATTTTAAAAATTGGGTAAGATTCTAGAACCACTGATATCAGTGGGAGTTTTGCTGCTGAGATTTTCAAAAGCTGATGCTACCCTTCTATCAGTTTTGAACAGATAATTAAATAGAGACGATATTTATCTAAAGATTTAATGTCAAATGCTTAATGTTATGCTTTTTCTGTGTGCAGTAGATGAAGTATTTTCTACTTTTAACAGGCTTACCTGAAAAAATAAAGCAAAATCTGTTTTATATTAAATGTGTTCGCTTTCCCTGACTTAAAAAGAAAAAGGAGAGAAAGAACAGAGAAAATCAATATAAGGCCACAGAAGATCAAAAGCTGGGATTATAAAAATGACACAGAATCAGATGAATTGTTACCCCTATCTCAAATAATGCCTTTTCCCTTCTTATTTTTTTAATGGGTTTTATTTGTGGTTTTTTTACTGTGGATAAAATCCTGGTAAAATTTGCACTGCATTCAAATGTACCTGCTTTACCATACTGTTATTGATAATACTGCACTTGCTGTACTATGCACTAGCTAGAACCACTGGGTTAATTAAAAACAGTAAGTATATACTAATATTGGTGAAAGACTAGATTTGAGTGCCTGACATTTGGTTTCTACAACATTAAAATATTCAACAGGACAATGCTGGTAGACAGAAACACTGATTTTATTTCACGGAGAATATTTTGAACTCATTTGCCAGTCTGCCTGAAATGCTGTAGTAGACTGTGTAAAGGCATGTCCCTCCTTGTCTCCATAGTCTGGCCCTTCTGTACTAAACCTGTTTTTGGGTGCTATACGCATCTAGGGAGGGTGGTGGCCACAGCAGTGACAGGAAATACAGTCCTGTTAGAAGGTCCAGGCTGTGAGGGATGCCAGCTCTGTCTCCCCGGAGGCTTTGCATGCAACTCAAGCATTAGGCTTGAGCTCCGAAATGTGTTTTGACACCTCCAGATTGGGAGGGAGGAGAGAAATGGGGAAAATTGGAAGTACTTCAACGTTTTAATCTGACTTGAGATGGAAACAAATGCTCATAGATCAGAATTCCCTAATGCAAGGTAAATTCCAATTTCTGATCAAGTCAGTATTTTAAAAGGTTCTCAAGAAAAAGTTCTATTTTGGAAATAAAACTAAGACACAATGTCTGACCCTACAATGTACTCCATACTAATGAATCAATGTATGTTTATTTCTGGGTAGATTTTATGTAAGCCAAATGAAAGTAACATTGGATTACTACTTTGGTATCTTTTGGGGCAAAGCATTGGTCAAAGAATCACAGAAGATCTGTCCGCTTGTCCTTTCTAATTGCTGTTCCTTAAAAACACATTATATCTGCAACTGACTTCAGATCTCTCTTGCTCAACGGATGCTGCTTTGACCTTGTTGTGTGACTGCCATCCCATGCTTGTCTTCTCTTGCCTGGCAACATCTTACCACACTTACCTCAAAACTTACTAGCTTTTATGATATATTCCTTCTGGTTCACAAATAAATATGAAAAAACATACATGATCAAAGATTTCTCATGATTCTGTGCTGGCTGGATGCTTGCAGACCTTATGTGTCTAGCCTTGCTGGTATTTTCAAAGTTTTGAGCTATGAGTCTTACAGTCACTCTACTAGTTGTTTGTTTGTCCTCATTCTTCTGGCTTCTGTTATGTTAGGGTGAAATAAGTAGCCTTCATACATATCTCTAAAGAAAATACTGAATGTTTCAGCTCAGCCTCTCCCCTGGCACACTCATACTCTTCTTGGTCAGCTATATTAACTTCTTTTATTTGGGCTGGTATATTTTGCAGACTTTATAGAGCTGTTTGGAGTTTTTAAGGATCTGAGTGAAGAATATGCTTTTTTTGTAGAACCTGGAAATTTTCATGAAGTTGTAACAACTTTGGCAATGTGTTTTTGGGTGGAGGTGAATGGTGGAGGAAGAAGTGGCATTTGTTTTCCATTGTTCTAGAAGGTATGGTGCCTGTGGCACTGCACTTAGATTTGGAGATGCAGTTCATCTCCCAGCTCTAAACTGGAATTAATGTCTTGCTTCTCCAAAAGTCTGCTTTGAATTGGTGTCCTTGGGCAGTGCAGAAACCTGACTGGATCTCCTGCACCTCAGACTATGACCCTCACCTGCAGTGGGCTCACAAAGGTTCCTTATCCTAACCCAGACAAATTTGGTATGAATTTTGAGCTTCAGTCTCAAAACACTTACGCAGATTCTTGAAAAAATTATTTCAGAGTTTTGATTTTTAACTTGTGCAGAACAGAAAAATGTTTCTAAAGCTTGAAAGGTGTTGCAAGGGGAGCTGGCTGCTCCTCATGTTCCTGTTCACCTCATGCAGAGTGAACAGCACTATTTCTAATGTGTGTCAGTTCAGCAGATAGGTCTGAAGTATATTTGACAGTGGTCTTATTAACATGGATTTAAATCCATCGGTTGGTATCTGATGGGTAAATTTTGCTGTGCATGTGCATTGGTTTTGCTCTCAGGGAAAGGTTAGTTAATCTCTGGAGTATATCCTAGTAATATAATGCATGTCTGAATCTTAAATAACCAGCAATTGAAAATCTTTGGCTCATGAGCAGTGATTGGAAAATGTACTGCCTCTGTCAATTTGTTTCTATTTTTGGAAAGCTGTGAAATATCAGACTTGTACATGACATCAGCTTTATCAACTTCACACTGTGCTGTTCAGTTTTATCTCCAAGAGGAATGTAGCAATGTCTTGCAAACCACTGGAGTTGGACATTAAGGGTCTAGTTTTCAGATGGTGGGGGTCTGACTGTCGTTTTAATGCTCATCTAACTTGAGGTAGACACAACTGTTTTCACAAGTTTGGCAATTTCCAGCTAGAGGACCTCCAAATAAATTTTCAGGTTATGTAGGAACTGAAGCATCTTAGAGTGCCATAATCCGAGGCTTTTAACATCTGCTTGTTCTCTGGGTAACTGGTGACTAAATGTCACAATCCATTGCTTTTCAATATCACAGAAGCCCTGAAGTGGTATGTTCAGTGTAAAGAATTTATTGAGATTGGATAACTGAAATTTTATTCTTTATTATTTTTGCATTCTTTGGTATTATTAACCTTACTTATTTTTATTTGCAGCATTTGTAACTCCTCCTGTCTGTCAGCTTTCCCTGGGTATTAAAAGTGGATCTGAGCCTGGGTTTGAGCTGTTTTCTGGCTGGTAAACTCTGCGCCCAGGCCTGATTATGCTTTGCTTGGGCTCCTAGATCAGCTTTGGAGGGCTGGACAAGTGGGATGACACTAAAAGCAGTGCGAAGGTACATGTGGATTTGTGTAGGAGCCCTACTTCAGATAAAGTTGAAGTGTGAGCAGCTGCTCAGGAAATGAGCACTAGTAGGTTCTCCTAAAAGCAGCCTCACTCAGCATACACTGATGTCCCCTCCCAGGAATGGGAAACTCCACTTGCTTTTGGTGTCTCTTCTGCTTTCCATCCCTCAGGAACGGGAGAAAGCAAATGAGTTGGGGAAGGCCCTGCCCTCATTTCCCCAGAAGAAATCATAGGGGTCTGCTGAGAAGGAGGATCTGAGAAACTTCCTTCCCCGCTGTTCCCAAAAGGAAAGCTTTGGTATCTGCTTAGTGGTGGCAGCCGATAACTCTGCTGTTTGGCTGTTTAAGGCAGTTTGCGTTGAAGAAATGGAGGGCAGTAGGATGACTGCAGTCATGCTTGCGGTGAGGGGTGGTGGCAGTGTGGTTAACTACCCCCTCCTCTCCTCCAGCTGCCCCCTGGCACTGATGGGCAAACCTAAGAACAGCACCTCAGACTGAACACTAAGGCTGAGACTATATACAGGACAAATACCAACGATGATGGACACAGAAATGGGGTGTTTCAGACAGGGTCCTTTTCTCCTGGAGTATCCCTGTCTGCTTCTGATGCTTGGGCAGGCTACCAAGCAAAGCAGCAGTTTGTGTGTGAAATGCTGGCAGCTGCATATGAGTCTGCTCCCTGGAGTTGTACCATGTGTGCAGAGTTGGTGTGTTTCAGGTGCTGCTGAAACCCATTTATTTCACTGTACTACATAACAGTCTTGCTTTCTCAGAATCGTGATAGACACCTCCTTTTCTAGACATTTGCCCCAATTATTTCTTTATAGTTAAGAGCAGAGATTGTGTAGCACAACCCTGCCTGGAGTTAGCAATTTCCTGGCCAAACTGCTAACTCAGAATCTGCTTTTGTTTGGATACTATATGAAACGAATTTTTTTTAGTTTTCTTTGGCAAACTGAAATATCTGAGGGTGGATGAATCATCCCATTTGCCTGAGAAGAAACCTGTTTTAGTGTAGGACACTAACATCTCCTTAGGGAAAACACAGACACTCACAAAGCTAAAGAGAAGACAGTAACTGCTTTCCTCTTTCTTCTAGTGGTTAGAGATGGCTGTTCAGAGCAGAGCCTTTCATGAACTTCAATCTTCCCTCTTCTGTTTTGTAACTTGATTCTAAAATATTGAGGAAATATTCTCATCCCATCTTACAAAGGCTGCTCTAATTTTCATTAATGAAATGAATGTTCCTTTAGGCAAAAGCCGGAATGACTTCTGTTTCCTTGTAGCAGAGTTTATGGTGAAGATCTATCAGGTACTGGGTTTTGATTCTGTGAATGTGCAATATTTACTATGATAGAATTTGTCCACTAGAATATGAAAAGCTTAGTGTAGCATGGAAGAAGGTGGAAGGAAAATAAAATATGCACGAACTAAGATTCTTTTTTGTCATATCAGAAGTGTGAGGGAATTGTAGTTGGTGAAACACACAAAAAGCATAGAAGCAATATTTGAAGGTATGCTTTGGAGCCTTCCTTCTAATTTTATTTTTATTAGAGAGCTCCTTTGCAAATAAACCAAAGATGATGAGCATGATTTTTGGTGAAGTTTTGTTTTTCACATCTTCCGTCACTGGTTTAGACTGCTGAGCTGAAATCCTTATGGGCTTTTAGAAGGTAATTCACAGGGTCTTGCCTTGACTGCAGGATTTATATACTTTTAAACACTGGGTTCTTTTTATATTTCCAGTTAAATAGCATGCCAATGCACTTGAACATTATATCAAAAGACCTACAGTAGGGTCTGCAAAGTCAGTCTTGAAAATTTGGAAAACCTCCAGAATTAAGCTATGCTTTAGAAGTGCCCTCTGCACATACTTCACAAAATAATCTTAAATTACAGGGACATATGCTGTCTTTTTCTATAGACCTTCAGGACACAGGATGGACGGTGCTCATTTAGGGCAGATTCAATTTCCCTCAATTTAGCTGCCTACCAATTAGACATGGAGCTTAAGCCAGATGTCTAATTATCCTCTAAAGTCAAAGGAGAAATAGAAGGAGCTATGGACAGTTATTCTTCCTGCTCATCTCAGAAGACTATCTTAGGATGGGATGAATAGCCCCTGGAGGGGTCTGCATCTCTTCAGTGAGAGCAGAGTCTACGTGACTACATTAGAGTGGACCTTTTACACAGCTAAATTTAGGTGAGATATATCCTGCCTTTAATGGGAAGCTATTCAATGTTGTTTTGCTGCCTCAGAGTTCAGTATGCAGTGGTAGTGTTTATTGCCATGTTGGGTAACATTGTATTCAAACCCAGCTCTGAAGACAAAATTATTCATTTCCTCTGACCTTTTCTACAGCAGTTGTCAGTACTTTATCTGGGTGCTTCACAAACATGAGTTATTCTTATAGCCACCTTGGGACATAAGGAGGTACTATTACCCCATTTTATAGCCAACCTTGATTTTGGCATTTCCTTGGATTTTGAATATCTGACTTAGCAACTTCAGTAATATACCTTATGTAATTTTCTGTGGTGTGGTGTTTTTTTTTTTTCAACCAAACTAAGGAAGAAAAAGCCAGCCATGACAATCTGATGATAAGTCATATCTCAGTTTCCCACTCCCTTTCAGAGGGTCTCTGCTTGAAAGAGAAGACTGCTTTGAAACTGCCACTTTCTAATAGCAGTCCTGAAACAGATCCTTGCAGTTTGGTTGGAGAAATATCCTAACTCACAGAGCCCAGATTGCAGATGCCCCTGAAAAGCTGAGTAATAGTACCTATTATTTCCCAGTTTTATACAGGTTTTCTGTCATTAATCAACAAACTTCAGGGTAAAAGGTATTATTCTAGTAAGAAAAAGAGTGAAGTACTGATAACAAAGTTAAGAGCACATGTGATGCTGAACTTTCCTAGCTCTCACGGAGAAGTCCTGGAGCAAAGAAGTTAAGAGAATGACTCAGCTGCCATGCTGCAGTTGCCTTGCTAATTTAGGAGGATTTACTGTGCTGTGACTTTGGTCAGCCTGAGAGGGTCAAATTAAGTTAGATGGGAATGATTTCCACATGTAGATGGTTCTTGCTCAGAAAGAATAAAATCACAGCCACAGCTGGACCTGCTCCCCTATCTGCAAGATTTTGCAAATTTTGTATTCTCAGAAGTTACTCTCTTTGCAGAGACTTAATGTGGGCTTTTTCCAGAGCATGCTCAGACACATGTCTGATGCTGGAAGGGGAGCATGGCACTTAAAAAGCAGTTCCTTCATCAAGAAGAAGCTGTCAGCTTTAGGGCTCATTCTGGCTAACTTACAAAAATTAAAACCTCTTAAATGATCACTTACGTTAATGGATACAGGTAATAAGGGGATTAAACTGTATTCCTTTCCACCATAAGCAGTCTTTTCCAACATCCAGTGAGCTTTTCACTGAGGCTGGACTCACTTTGAGCCCCCCCTCCAAACAGCTGAAAAGGGTACTAATTTTTTTTTAGCTGAAAACCAGTAGCATCTTTCCTCAAGAAGTTTGTCTGGTCCAAAATTTCTTGAAAGCATTGATGTTGAAGATAGTGGAGAAATTATCCTGAGTGGTGGAAGCCGTGAGCAACTGAAAAGAGGGTCTTACAGTAGGAATATTGGGCAAGTGTTATGTCACACAGGGCCTGTAGTAGCACTGTTGGCTCACGAAGAATTTTGTATTGTGAAAAGTGAGTTTTCCAGTGCACATGTTGCAAGTTAAAATTATGCTTATGGGACCATTTCTTCAGTATTCTTAGTATCAAAAAAAGCTGTACTCATGACTATATTAAATAGGAGTTTTAACACTGATTGCATGTTGGTTCCCAAAAATAAATTATCATTGCACTGGGTTGCAGTGAAAAGCTCCTGCAAGAAATCTTGCTGGGTTCAGGATTTTACCTTTGGGACTGATGGTGAAGCATACTTGAAAGTGACATTCAACATGCTGTTCTACTTGTCATTCTAGGCAAGAGAGAAAGTTAAGTAGAAGACCTTCATCTTATGGTGAGAAATGTTCTCTGTTTCATATTTGATGCATACAGCTGTTAGCTTGATTTGTTATATCCTTTACAATTGAGAAATGAAGAAAATATTTTCTTGCTTCCAAGATGTGTGTTTGGAATATCTCAGACTGTGTTTGAGGGAATGAGAGGTTATTGAAATAAGCCAGGGGACTTGAATTCATTCATTTCTGGTATCAGTTTTCCATGTGTGATTTTAAATTGTCCCCCAAATATCTGTAATTATGGTTTAAAGATTGCACTTCTCTTGATCAAAACATCTTGTGGGGTTTCCACATCTTCTGATGCTTAGAATTTTCTCTAAAGTATTCTTCAACATTATGAACTATCATTTCTTGAGGTCCTGTGAATTGCGAAGCTCTAAAGAACGGCATGAGAAAGACGTCCGCATTTCAATTCCGGTATCATTAATATATTTAATCTTACTTCATGAGATTGCAAAGATTCTTTCTAAAAATCAAAAAGATTTATTTAATAAACTGTTCAAACTTTGGTTGTTAGGAAATGGATCAAGTCTTATTAATGATATATAAGAACTCATTTGAAGTCTGCTTAGTCAGATATTTGCTTTGGAAATGCGCACTGGAAATTAATCTGCTGTGAGCATCATAGTTCTTTAAAAGTGTTATTGTATGTGCCTGCACATGTGAAAACATTTCTCTTTACAGCATCCCTAGAAAGCCTATATTCCTGATGGCCCAGCAGTCTTCGAATTCAGACAGAGATTGATCTTTTTACTTTTATCTTTTATAATGACAGGAATCTTTAGCAAGGGCTACAAAGCTTTGTATTGTAAGGCTGTGTAAACCTGGCTGCGGATTCCATCAGTGATGACACTAAAAGGAATCAGTTTTGCACCTACCTTTTCTCTGAACTTAAACTTTTGCTATGGATTGGTGAAGCTTCTTTCTTTCTGCATTCCTTTTTTCCTGCAATAATCCACATAACTTCTGTTTTGTGGACAGAAGATGCTTTGAGAGATGTCAGAGTGACATAATGCTCCTACCTCCACCAGGATGCAGTGTAGCACGTCCCTGCCTCTGGAAGATGTAGTGAGGTTTACAGTTTGTAAAATGGGCTGGTAAATTTAGTCAGACAGAACATGGTTACAATGGACCAGAAAGCAAAGGACAAGACCAGTAATCTTTCAAAAAATGCCGTATATTTAAACATGAGGGGCCAAGACCTTCACTTTGCACTCTCTGAACAGGTCTGGACAGAATCTGTACTGAAGTGCATACCATTTTTAGAGAAAAGTGATCATTTTCACTACCCAAATTCACTCCAGATAGTCATACTTGCAGCTGGCATAATCACAGCTGATTTGTGTTGTCATTTGTTTTCGTGCCTGGAAGACAGTTAATTATCACAGGACATTGACTGAAACATAAGCATTGTTATCTTCTGATGTAAAGAGACAGCTCTTTCATGTCTAATTGTTTTTCTTTTGTGATCTACTACATACCCATTTTATGTGAACTGACAATCGTGCATTAAATATGTATTAATTCTGCTGGTTTATTTTAATACAATTTTTTATACATTTGAATGCATAGTATTTGAAAATATCTTCTGCTGAATTACAATACAGTTTTTGTGAAGTCAGAAACATACGCATTATCTTGGACTGTAGTTGTTAAATCAAATACAAGAAATAATGTGAGGAACTGTTGTTAAAGGTAAGATTAGTAGTCTCTCAAGTGGCCAGTATTGTTTTGGAATAGTTAAGAAACCAAGGGTGAAGAACTAAGCAGTACCTTAAGGTACAGCTATCGTGAAGGACGTTGCTGTCTTCTGCTTTAAAAGCAGAGGGAAAATTTCTCCTGTTCTCTTAGGAAAAGCACTTTCCTTCCTTCTCCATTACCAGTTTCACTCTTCTGTAAAAGAACCCTAGTTGGGTACATAGTAAATTTGGTGATGCAGATGACAGAAAATGAAGACTTCTCTTGTAAGTACAGAATTATGCACATTGGTGATCGCCAGGTGCAAATACAGAAATTTCTAGAGACTAGTAATTGAAGAAGTGGTGGTGGGTAATCATATTAGAAGATAAATGGTTATGCTAGAGGCGTTAATGAAGGACAAAAATCTATTGTCGGAAGTATATAACCCCAAGGAATTTTGGAAACATCAGGGCTATTTAGGGTTATTTTGGAAATAACCTTGAGAAAATAATTACAGAAGAAAGGGTAGTAGGTCACTTTAATAGAAGACAACCAATAATTTCCTATAACAGATCAATGGGAGATCTGGTTTGAAGCTGACAACAAAGAAAGAAGACTTTGGAGAATCCTGATACGTTGTCAAGAATATTTAGACATGAATAAGTAGTTGGGTTTTTCTTGTTACTTATATTTGCTGCTGGTTTTGAAATAGTTCTGTCATTCTGTAGAAAGAAACTAACACAAATGATCGTTATTTGAAGTCTCAGATAAAACTTTAGCTTTGATTCAAGATTACTATACTATATATCCTACCAAGACAAGCCTTCGGAAATAAAAACAAATTATGCAGTCCATTAACTTCTCCTTTATACCCTATTCCTGTGTTAGCATAACTTCCACAATCCAGTATCTCCAACACTCAGAATAGGTGTTAGTATTCACCTGTGCCTGCCACTGAGATACTTGCCTTTTTAACGAATATGTAGTATTTGACAGCTGGTCTGAAATGTGCACAGATGTAACATGATATGTGTAGATACTTATGGGACATAGGAAAATTTTGGTCATTCTTAGAGTGGGTGAAGATGTACGTCCTGAAGTGAGGTTTTTGTTGTTGAGACTCACATACTGGTGGGTGGAATACTGATGAATATATTTCTGCACTACTCTGCTCTGATGAGCCTTGCCTAGAAAATGAAAGCAAATAAATTTATGTACGGATCATCTATCTTTTTAAGAACTTTGTGTAAAAACCAGCACTTGTTCATGTAGCCCGACTATCATTAGGCAGTAGCAGGTTTCCCTGAAGAGTCCTCTTATTTCCATAGCTCTCCCATGGGGCGGCATCCTTCATTCTTGAAGCTCCCCATAGGTGTGCTCTGCCCCGAAACCACTGTGAGGCAAACTCAGCTGCTTCTCTGATTTTTTTTTTTTCTCAGTTCTTTTCCATCACATGTCCTTCCCTCTTTCCACCTTGCTCCTTTACAAGTTACTTTCGTCAGTCTCTCCTTTTTGTATAATGATTTTGAAAGTCATCACCAATCAACATAGTACCTTAGATGCTTAAATGTTTTAGATTTCAGAACATAATCCAGTGTGCTCTTGTGACTGAGTGTGCATGGCTTAAGAAGTTACTACCTCTCAATTTCTGTAAGATACCCATCCCTGCCACACTCTGGCTCTGTAACAGACAGTTTGGGTTTTTCAGTCAGACTGTGCTGAATGGACCAGTCTGTTATATGTTCTCTGTACAATTATTGTAATACACAGCCTAGTGATGGTGCATCTTTCTCACATTTCAGTTGTCTTTAATATCTTTACTCCTGACATATTATTAAACATAATTGGGGTTTTAACCCAAAGACCATTAAATAATGTGCTTAAATCTTCTATGGATTCTCAAATGAATTTCTGAACGAAGAAAAATCCTGAAAATGTTTTTCAGAACTGCACTGCATCAGTCACTTATTTTTGCTTTTCAGCTTTCCTTGTAATGCTATTCAGAACTTTTGTCTGGATTTCTGTCTTTATGCAAATGACCACCATAATTGCAGTTGAGTAAAGGGCATCTCTGACTTCTGTCTTTTGAAATTTCTTCAAAGTCATGGAGTATTAGATACTAATGTTATTTTGCATTTCAATGATTTCAAGACTTCATTTGCTATATGACTTCTGTAAAAAATCCTGTTGGCATTAGTCTACCCAAATGCAGTCACCTTTCCTTCATATGGATTAATTCAATATATAATTGATACAATATTAATACAATATATTGTATTCCACTACACAGATTGCCATAGCAATAGTAGCATTACTGCCTGTCCATTTAGGGGATTAGCGTTTATGCAGTGTTACAGAATGGCATTCTGTCGACTAAAGTTAGAGAAGTATTATTTACAATAGTGTGCCCTCTGAGTAACAATTGTGGCTATTGCTGCTCTCCCACTCATTGCTCGTACACATAATCAGCAACTGCACCATTATTTTATTGCAGGGTTTGTTTATGAATGTTCTTTTTGTACCTCAAACCATGGTGACAGTTCCAAAATTAACCAGTCAAGCAAGAGGTCTTTAGTATGGGACACCATTTTAATAAGTGTTATGATCTGTATCCTGGTTCAAGACTAGGGCCAAAATCTGTAATGTCTAATAATTTTGGATGCTTCTGCTTTTTGATGGTTGGTTTTAGTGATTATTTAGCCTGATTTGTTCATCTGTGCTCATATCGTGTACCAAGAAGTTGCATGATTTCCTGACTATGCCTGTCTGTGGTCACTTCAATTGTTGCCGGAGAAAGTGAATGCCTGCTGCCTACAGATGTACCCTTAGAAACGAGTGGGGCAAGAACCACTGCATCCATCAGAAATGTTCAGAGGGCTACTCAGAAGCAGCTCTGTCCTGTACAGCTTGTACTTCTCCATTCTCTTCTTATTTCTTCCCTTCTTCCTCCCTCCCCCTCCCTTCTTCCTTGCCTTTCTCAGGGACATGTAATTCAGAGCTGGTGCATGGCACCAAAGGAGACAGTGCTGGATTTCCAAAGCTAAAAGGATTGCTGCCATTATATAAAAACATTGCATAGAAACTTTCTTAAATCACATGTGGTATTGATTACTTTTCTGAAGGGGCTGATTGAATCTGATAACTCCACAGAGCAAACAATTTTTTGAAACACTGCCTGAAGAACTATATTACCTAAAAGATGCCTTAGATGGATGCAGCAATCAACATATTTGTCAATAGTTCAAAGAAATGAGAATGTCCTTAAATGCTGTTTGTTAAAATATCATAATTTTGCATTTCTGTAAAAAAAGGCTATGTTAGGTAAACATAAAAATAAATGTCGTCTTCACTTTCCTTAACTGTAACTTCCTTAACAATCTGCCTTTCAAAAATAGCCTGTGCTTACTAACATTTGCGGAAGGCTTATGTGGAAATTTGTGTAAGGTCAGGACTCCTTCTTTAGCAACTGCACTTTACACCTGTGCTTAAGGCTAAGAATATTTCTGAATGCTCTGCTGGAGATGTCCAGAAAAAAATTGATGTGGCGTAGCTATATCATCTCATTTGGAAATAAGCTAACTGTCCAAACTCCTGAAGGAAGTTTGGGCGCCAGCTGTATTAATAAAGTAAGAAGCCCTGTTTTGTAAATGCAAAGCTGAGCACTAAATCTTCTCTGAGTAGGTTCCTGGGCTCTTCAGTAGCCTGCAGAGGGTTTGAAGCTGGCTGGCAAAAATGACACCAATACTTCTTCCACTCTCTTGCGCTCTTCATTCTGGCCATGCTCACAAAGCCCCTTTTGGCAGTAAGCCTGTGGGGCTACCATTGTGCAACCTGCCCCTCTCACAGGAGTGGTGCGGTCCCCTCAGCTCGAGGGATGCTCACAGGGCACACTTCAGGTTCTACCTCAGCCTGGCTTATTTGCTAATAAGGGACAGAGCTTTTCCCAATACCAAAAAGACAATTTGGCATGCTCATTATTGCTGGCTTTGATAGCCAGTTACATTAAGCAATAGCATTTCTCCTCTGGGTCCAGTTGGTTTGAAGACTTGGTGACTAGTTCCTGTAGGCTACTGTACAGAAATGTAATAGACGTATTTGCAAAGGGATCCACAGGGCTTCAGCTACACAGTGCCTATTAATTTCAGCAGAACTCTCAAGACCTTATCCTTTCACCGTATTAAGGTATGTTTAGAAACGTAGACTTTCCTAGACTTCTGCATTATGTATTTACTTTCTATAACATCTTGTTGCCTTGTCTATGAATGCATCATGGGTAAAATTGGAACATGAGTTTGCTTAATAAGGTACTTCGTTATTGTCTTGAGTAAACATTCATAAACAATCTTGAAGCACTTACAAATTACACCAATCTGAAATGAAAGTAAACTTGTTTCAAAGGGAATCTCTCCATGTATGAGTTATGTCCTTTCTCATGGCTGTGGAGCCTAAAGCAAAGCTTATTTGAGGTCCTTCACCAGTAGTGCACAGAGAAGATTTTGAAGTATATGACTGTTGTCTCATTTGCATCTTTCAGCTACTTCAGAGCAAGCAAAATAAAAAAGAAATTACCCAGTGGTACAGAATATAGCCTCTGTCTGATTTAGTGGTTCTATTACCATTGTGATTCATGGCTAATTCATACAAAAGAAATTAGGTTATATATGGTTATTAGGAGATTAACATTTCATGAATTTAAATGCTCTCATGGCTACTTCGAAATCCAATTGCATGGCCTGAAATGTCACCAGTGTCTGCTTGTTTTAGGTAAACCAATTTATTTCAGTTTAGTAGTGCTGGGGGAATATGTTAGATAAGATTCATTTTGAGTGGAGTCACTGCCCTTTTCTTTCACCCTTTGTCCCCTCCTTTCCATAAATCTAAAATGTTGTAAAGTTAGAATGATGCAGGAAAAAAAATGTTAGCCGACCTCATGCAGGAGACAATGACATACTAGTTTACGTCATCAGGAATGGGAATGTCAGGTTCCTAATAAGACTATAGTATATATTCAAAAAAGTTAATTTATGGTATTATGTATAGCCAGTGGTCATATTCTAGTAACTTGAGTATATGATCATTGTGCTGCTTTCCATGGCATAATATGATTTTCTTAAAGGCACGCAGCAGTGTTCCCTGCAGACTTAGAATGGGTAATATTAGAGGCTTTATTCAATTGTGGTAAATATAAATATAGAATATATTTTCTCTCTAACTCAGATTCAAATTTACTCATTTTATGGATAAAACACGATATCTTGCTGCATTTGAGTATCAAGCTGGTTCTTTATTCTTCCTGCACCAGCATCAGAAGGATTCTGCAATCTGTGCTCAATCTGAACTACCACCCACCCTGCACCCCCACCCCACAGACTCCCCCTAAAAAATTTGCACAGTGAAATTTTATGGGCTTCCACATAGAATCATAGAGTGGTTTGGGTTGGAAGGGACCTTAAAGATCATCTGGTTCCAACCCCCCTGCCATGAGCAGGGACACCTTCCACTAGACCAGGTTACTCAGAGCTCCATTCACCCTAGCCTGGCACACTTCCAGGGAGGGGGCATTCACAGCTTCTCTGGGCAACCTATTCCAGTGTTTCACCACCTGCATGATGAAGAAATTCTTCCTAATATCTAATGTAAATCTGCCTTCTTTTTGTTTAAAACTGTTCCCCCTTGTCCTATCACTACACACCCTCGTGAAAAGTCCCTCTCCACCCTTCCTGTGGGCCCCCTTTAAGTACTGGCAGGCTGCTATAAGGTCACCCCAGAGCCTTCTCTTCTCCAGGCTGAACAGCCCCAACTCTTAGCCTTTCCT
>Ga0065711_1040148_pt1 | contig 17202 bp, 9 predicted proteins | sample Hoacrofraction12_FD_59098 | JGI IMG/M metagenome (GOLD analysis project Ga0065711, IMG submission 59098) | Hoatzin crop microbial communities from Cojedes, Venezuela - Epithelial fraction 12 v2 (version 2) | ecosystem: Host-associated > Birds > Digestive system > Esophagus > Crop | place... | reverse complement strand
GCTCAGCTGCGGGTTCGGCGGGGGAGCCGGAGCAGCGCTGGAAAAGATGCCTCCCTGCTCGCTTTTAACTCTCCCCGCTCGGCTTTTCTCTGCCGAAAAACCCAAAGGGGGTGAGGACAGCCCCGAAATGCCAACGCTTCCCCCGATACGGATCCGAAATCGCCGTCGCCGGACATCGGGCCAAACCCGCCGCCGGCTGCGGGCGAGGATTTTGCGTGGGTTGGGTTGGGGCGGTTGAAGGGTTCCCCATCGTCCTCCCCATAGTCAAAACACTCCGGCTCGGCCGCTTAATTGCTTTTATGACACGTGGATGCTTTCGGGAGAGCGGTAGCCAGACAGACAGTTCTTCTGCTCGGGAGGAAGATTTCCTACAGCGTGTAAACATGAAATAAATCTTGGCTTTAAAAGGACCGGGGGGTGGGGAAAAAAAGGGAGCCCCAGATCAAACGCTTACTGGGCTTTTTAGAAAGGCGCTTCCTTAATTCCGCCGCCGTTCTTGGCAGGTCGCTCTGATGTGGTTGCTTTGTGGGTTTGAATCACCTGCTTATTATAGTTTCGAAAAAGGGCGGCTTTGAAAATGATACCAGAAAGACAAAATACCTCCACCTCGTTTTATGGGGCGTTGTGCTTTAGGGGCTGGAAAACTGGCGTGATTTACATGCGGCGGAGTTCTTAATGCGTGCTCTTTGTAAAGGGTTTATTTTCTTTGCTGTGCGGTAATAGAAATAAGAGGCCTGCCAAATTAAAATGGGAAACATTTGAAATTATTGTGTAGTCCAGACAGTCCACCTGTCTGAGAGTGAAAAAGAGTAATCGGAAATACAACGAATAGACACAAAGTTGTCATCAAAATCAAGCGTGCTGTTTAAGACCGCTTACCTTAGATTCAGATTTATTTTTTCTTAAATGTTTTGTGGTTTTGCTGCTGCACAGCAGAATCTTAGGTATGGTTCTAGATCAGCTTCTTTTTGAGGCTTTGTTTAGGTTGTTAACAACTTCCAAAAAGCCAGTTCACACGTTCCCTTCCTTTCATGTTTCATACGTACTGTTAATCTGTGCCTGCCGGTTGGTTAAATATGTTGGCGTAGCCTTGCCAAATTCAGGCTTCAAATAGTGCCTCCTCTCCCAAGTGCTTTATATTATTAATATAGATTACATTTTTGGGCAAATGTAATATAAATAATGCTATAATCCAAACATTAGCAAATAAACAGTGTATTTCATGCACATAAAAAGGCCGTGCTGAGGGTGGCAAGTTGTGTCAAGGGGTGTGGGCCCATGTGCTAGATAAGGTGTCTGGCAAATACTTTTTTATTTTCCTGTGGGTAGCTTCTGTTGTATAAAATTCCCATCTGTACTTTGGTTGCCATTCACATGTTCTAATAATAGATGTGTTTTTTTAAGATGGTGCTATAGAGAAAGTAAGGTGTATTTTCAGGTAATTCAAACCTATCTTCCAATGTTTGAGTAGGCAGTTTAGCAAATAGTGTGTAATCATTATAGATTGTGACTGCCTAGTGCTGAGGGCTTTAGCCTCAGTGCTGAATAAAATCCTGTCATATTCAACATAAAAAAGAAAAAAAGGTTTCTTAAATGGTGTAGGGTTCTTGTTCCTAGGTGAGGCTTCTCAGGCTGCTTCCCAGTAAGTGTTGTCTACATTTCCATCCAGTATTTGAAATTTCAGAAAAACTAGGCCACACTTACTATAATACATACAGTTTCTACTTGTTTTCAGCTGCGTTTTGGATACTACTCATTGCTTGCTTACAAGCTGAATTAAAGCATTAAAAGAATTAAATCTCTTTTTTTTTTTTCTTTTCAGGTATCCTTGAATTCATCAGTGTGGCAGTGGGACTGGTCAGTATTAGAGGCGTGGACAGTGGCCTTTACCTTGGAATGAATGACAAGGGAGAACTCTACGGCTCTGTAAGTACCGCTTCCGTGTCAGCTGATATCTGTTGAGGTTTTGCTTCACTCCTTAGCGCTATGCCAACCCCTTGAGTAGCTAGCTGAGGTAGTATTAGCTTCCAAAACACTCACATCTTTTCCTGTTGGAATGTATAATGTATTTTTAAAGTATACGGTGTAGCCTTGGATACTAAAGATTTGATGGGAAAAGTTTGTCCTAGATGAAGAGAACTGAAAAGAAATATTCCTCTTAAATGGTGATGAAAATAGCTAACTAAACTAGCTATGCAAACGGCATTTAAGTTGCCTGCTATCTAATCTTCTTTTTATCAATACTGCAAGTGTATTGTAGGGCATACTCTGTCAGTGAAAACATTGAATGCAGCTGGAAAAAAGTTAAAAGGATAATTATGGACCAAATAAACAGCAATGAATATAAAATCCTGACTGACTTTATGCTGCTTTATAAATCAGCAGGTGGCACTTCCACGTACCACCTTTTTAACATAAAAGCATTCTTTCAAATGCTGGGAAAAAGAGGATGATGCCATATGTCACTGCTGGGTACCACTGTTCTTTGAAAAATGAGTGGTGCAATAGGAGTGGCAGTATCTGTAGATCCCGACAGCGGGATATTTGCGCTTAAGAATGAAAATAAGCTTGTACTCATTAGAGTTGATTTGCATCTGTTGAATAACTTCAACGTGTGACCGTAAAAATAAAATCTTTGATGTTTCCAATATTATCAGGGTAATAACAATCTTAGACTCCTTCTCCTTCCACACCTTAAAACACCTTGAGATAAAATAGTCTGTCTCTCCGGTTCCTTTGGTGTGGTTTGCGCTATTTGAAATGTGAGAAGTGATGCACACCACAAAGAACACGTGGAAAGGCCTTCCTGATCTGTTGCACTGTCCCTTCACCAAGTCTCATTTCTAGAATGGTAGGTACCCCAAGACAGAACTATACATAATATAGTTCCTGTAGGTTAGGTGAATTCTAGTTAAATCATAAATAAGTAATGCCACCTTAGAGAGAGTTAGCTAATTAGTGTTTAAATCCAAAATTGTACAGGTACATATCCAGTTTTCAAAAGAGTAAAGTAGGCTTCAGTAGGTGGCAGGTCTACACGCTCTCCTCGGGTGTGATATGTTGACAGGTAAATGAACAATAAGGCTGCACAGAGCCTAGAACATTTTGCTTATTTTTTCCATGTGTGTTCAGATATCTAGTGACAGCTGGACTTATTTTTCTTTGCTGTTTCTTTCTGTAGGAGAAGCTAACTTCTGAGTGCATCTTCAGGGAGCAGTTTGAGGAAAACTGGTACAACACTTACTCATCCAACGTGTACAAACATGGAGACTCGGGACGGCGATACTTCGTAGCACTTAACAAAGATGGTACTCCCAGAGACGGGGCAAGGTCCAAAAGACACCAGAAATTCACTCATTTCTTGCCCCGGCCTGTGGATCCTGAACGAGTTCCAGAACTGTACAAAGACGTGTTAGGATACAGTTGAGGAAGGAGGCAACTTTGGAAGAAACCCATACTGGAGCTGTTGCCCCTGCTTCCGTGGCATTACCAGCGTGAGGAACCTGCAGAGGTCTGGGATGCTGGGTTGGAAGAAGCTGTTTTGGGATAGGCAAGCCTCTGTTGTCTGACCTTTGGATTTGGGAGACAAAGCCTGAAAGCTGAGGGTGGGCCAGCCGCCTTCAAGCTTGGTGGACTGTTTGGTAGCCAGTAACCAGAGGGAAGCTGGAGTGTGACTTTTTAAAAAATAACAAACTCTTGGCAATTTTGTCTGGATTACCTACGGTCCGTAAATTAGCAAAGAGCTGCCTACATCACGTGGGTGAGACGACGGCTGGAAGAAATAAAGACATGGACTGTAAAATGGTAGTAAGTCCTGAGAACAGTGTGTGAAGTTTTAGTGGCTCCACTTTAGTGATGGACCTTAGATGTCGATGCATCGTAGTCAGAGCTGGGACTTTTCTTCAGGATGGACCTATTTATACATCTCCAGATAGCAGATATTTATTTTATATATTTATTTATTAAAGAGTTTATTTTTTACTGGGATATGAAGAGAATACCAGCCCCTAACCCTGATGAGGAACCATTTACAGTGCCAATATTTACTCTGAGTAATGTCATGATACAGAAATGACATTACATTGCAATGCATCTGAAACCTGAACGTTCGTATACCATTGTTTATCAGTTACAGATAAGGCTATATTTTATGCACATACTGTTGCCTTGTGACTGTCATTATTTTGGAAAGAATGTTTAATTTTTTTTTTTTTTACCTGTGAGAGTGCCTTACGGATCTGTATTGAATTCAAATGCACATTTAAAAAGGGAATTAAAAGTGATTTCACTTTATTTGGTTTACTGTCATTTTTAAATTGAGAGTCTCTTGGCACACTATGTGTAATATTTCAGACCTGCAACAACTGTGAAGAGTGTATTGCAGTTACCTTGAAAGAAAAAAGTAATAGTAGCTCTTGAAATCTTGATTCAAATCGTAACATGCTTGATGTTTTTTTGCCAAGTGGTTCCTACTGTCTTTATTCACACACAGATAACTATCCTCTGTGTTACTTTAAGTTTTTGTGTAGGATTCTCAGCACTATAGAAGAGATTTTAATTATATTCCCTAGGGGAAACAGGGTAAGAAGTTTCTGATCTCGCTGAATGAAAAGCTTCTGTGAGTGAAGGTTGTTTCTCCCCTGTGTACAGAGGAGCCTAAAAAGACGACTTTCTTGTCTTAATTCCTCCTTTAGGGAATAATCTCAGTATAAGTTTTTGTGGGAAGACTGTCAGGACAAAGATGAACTCTGTCTCTATGCTAGTTGCAGCTCTACAACAGGCACATCGCACCGATTTAATTCAGGACTGTCAGTTATGAAGCACAAACTCATCTGCACAGTGACTAACAGGAAAGTCGCTGCTCTCTGTGAGAACACTAAGGGTTAATGACAGACCCTGTACGATTTGGACCTAAACCTGCCGCAGCTTGCTGCCGGATGGTTTCCATCCTCCACGGGAAGGCTGGTCCAGGCAACAGGCTGCAGGAGAGGCCGCAAGATTCATCCTGTGGCAGAGGTGCCAATGCTCCCTGTGGGCTGTAGCTCAAGATAACTCTTTTGAGTTCTGCTTTGTGGAAGCATGTACGGTTCAAGTACCGCATGTGCATCATTTATATCAAATCAAGATATTAACAGAAAACATTTTCCAGTATAGAAAGTATATAACACAGTTCCTAGAACCATCACCCTACCAGAACTTCTTCCAGTTTATAGCGAGATGTGGATGAGCACAGATTGCAGATGGACTGCGGAAGAAATAATCTTACTTTCTGCCAAATAGAAAGTGAATACACTTAACACCGAAAGATGTTTCAGCACTTTGTGGCTAGCAATATGTAACCTACTAAGGTTAAAGGCTTCATTAAATTTTTCTGAAAACCAGGCAGTGGAAGATGTACTGTGCGCTGTTCAGTAAAATAATGTTGTGATGCGCTTCAATTTACCGTAAAATAATTATTTTCTGGGTGACCCTGAGTCCCGCTAGTAATAGATCAATAAATGGAAACAAAAGTACATGCTTTAAATAGCTACAATTTGTAACAAACCAGTGGCTGCTGCCCGGGACGTAATTCCCAGGCATTTCTGGCAAACATGCTCAGTATTTAGCTCATACCGATTAAATAGTTCTCTCTCTTTGGCTTAGCAGTTTACTGTTAATCTAACTGCCTTAAAAGTACTTGGAAGATGGCAAAGGCTGTATCCTTTTTATTATTATTGGGCATTTTTTTTTACTAGATACAATACAATCCAGAACAGTAACCTGGGATTGCTTGAAGCAGTGACTAATTAGCTGAAACTTCTGGGTACAAACACCTAGCCAGCATGTAGATGAAGAAGAAAAATGGTATATGCTTGTCTTTTTCTTGCCCCATTCCCATGCCAATTAATCCTTGAACCAAAAGTAACGGAGCAGGTATGGTGGTGACGAATGACTACAAAACCTCCAGAGCACTGAAAAACTGTCGCAGCCTGATTTGGTGGTTCTGGAGTATGGCCGTGGGAGAAAGATGTTGCATTTTCCCATTTCATTTTGCTCGTAGCGTTTGCTTGCTCTCTGTGATATTCTGTCCATCGTGATCTTCAGATGCGGTTAATGCTTTTCTAGGCTGAAAATGGCAGATGCAGAACTAACACCTCAGAATACCGACTGTCAAATGTCGTTAGACTAATAGCTTTAGCTGTCAGTGCTTGGTTTTTTTGTGGGGTTTTCGCTCCCACTTCAGACAGCGCAGCTGGATAGAGAGGGAGACCTTGGTTCGGTTTAACCAGTGGAATTCATGGTCTGGTTTACCACTGGCTACATTTTGCATAACCCCATCAATCTGAAAGCTGTGGGCTGCTCTAATGTCATGCAGGGGGCAATCTGAAGGAGGTGACATCGTTCAAGGTTCAGAGGAAATCTCTGAAGGCAGAGAAAATGTCACATCTTGAAATAAATCCCTGCATGACCAGCTGCCCTATTTCTGCCTTTTTTTTTTCCAGGGAAGGAGAACCATCCAAGGTAGTCGTGCGGTTTGCATAGCAGGTGCAGCTCCGCTTTCTGCTTCCCACTGATTCTTGCAGTAGCTGCAAAACTTGGCCCTTTGATCTCAGAGCTGGCTGGAAATCGAGTGCTCCATGCCAGTGGCTATTGGCTATTTCTTCACATAGTTTGTTTTCTGCTGCTCGCTTTTCCAAGTTGTGTCAGAAAAAAATATGCTAGCCACGCAGAAGATTTTCTGAAATCCAGGAATAAACCTGACTTCTGAGAATATTTGAAGTGACATCGTTACTTTTAGTAATCTTTGTGCCCTTGGGCAGAATGCAGAAGGTAGAATTTTTACCATTCTTCTCTGGTAGTCTCCTAGCTGTGATAGTTACAGGATGCAGAAGAATCCAAGTGCCTTTGGAAATCTGTTGGTTTTTTTTTTGTTAGACGAACTGAGAGAAGAAAGTGGGCAGCTAGTCTGAAAGCCACACGGTCCTTGCATTGGTCTGAACCGTTGGTGTTTGCCTGGAGCAGTTTGGTCCCGTCCATATCTTCATGTTTCCTGTCATAAGCTTGTTGATGCTTTCTTTCGTGCTCAGGTGTCACAGCCCACTTCACTGATTCCACGTGAAAGTTCAAATCACTGGTACGGCCACGCACTCAGGGAGCACGCCAGGGCTGTGCAGAATTTAATTTCTGACACGTGAGAGTCATTTAACAAGTACATGTTCTTAACAGCTTTCATTTCCAGCTATTTTAATTTCTTGATGTGCTTTGCTAACTCCTTCTTTTTTTTCATAGCCATCCAATCTTGCTTCAGTAACTTTGTGAGGTTTTACTTAAACATAGCTCTTTACCAGCAGCTATGTGAGCTATGGATGTGGTTTTTTTTTTGTTTTCCAGTTTATGTAATCATGCCACCATCACCATACCATGGCTCTAATTATACCATTGCAAACCATTAGGTTTGCCCTCCTTATTTTTCTGTACAGCAAAGAACTGAACAGAGGTAAGGCAGTTTTAAACACCATAAATGCATCTTCGCCATTCGCTCAAGGTACTGGACCAAGCCTGTGTTGTAAATGCTGAGGACACTGTGGTAAGATGCTTAGGTTTTGCTCATCTTGCTCTGTACTGCATGGAGATGCTGTCAGGGAGGAGGCCTGCTGCAATTCTCTGTGTTTGCTCCTTTTCATTTTCACGTGAGAAAAACTATTGACTTCACTGCTGTTGAATTCTCTGCAATTATATTGTGGCCTTTTTTCATAGTGCCACCGTTTGAAGACTCAAGTTATATCACAGAATCACAGAATGTTCACGGTTGGAAGGGACCTCTGTGGGTCATCTAGTCCAACCCCCCTGCCGAAGCAGGGTCACCCAGACCAGGCTGCACAGGACCTTGTCCAGGCGGGTCTTGAATATCTCCAGAGAAGGAGACTCCACGACTAGGATTAGGACCTGAAGTCAAGAATCCTCTGGGTCACTTCCTTGTATGAGGCAGAAGAGTGAAGTAAACATTTCACAACGTTGAAGAACATGGTGGTGGAATTCTACACATCCTGGATGTCTGCATTGACCTGCCCTTACCAGACATTGCTCTTAAAACAATTTCCTTTGCGGTAGTGTATTCAGCTGTGGTGGTGAAATCGTTGCTGCTAGCGTACTTGGTGTCAGCGTACATCTGGATGTACACGTGCTCATCTCAGTACAAGGCTGTAAATACATTGCTAGGGAGAGAAAGAGAACATTCTGATGTTGTTATACACCATCAAAATGTTCATCAGGAAAGCCTGGCTTCTGGCATTTGCTTTAACTACGTTTTTGATACAAGGTTTTGCAGCACTTTGGACAATGCTGTATGGGTTGCTAACAGCCAGAGATTCATAGGCAGGAAAACAGAAAGATGCAAAAGCTTCTCAGGTGGAATATACTTAACCATGACATCTTTACGAATAAGTTGTGCGCAAATAGGAATTAAAAAAAAAACCAAAACCCAACAGGGAAGAGGTCAAACAGTTACTTCTATTGCCAGTTGGGGAGAGATTAAGTTTCAAACAGAAATTGGTTGGCAGCTTGCCAAAATAACTATTTCATCTGCAACATGATCAGACACTAGAACCATTCTGGAAGTTCAGGAAAAAGAAAATACTGAATTAAAGCAGTGGTGACAGTGGCTCTCTGTATTTTGAACGTGTCCAAAAAGCTATCGATATTGCTCTCTTATTATAGCAAATCTCTAGTAAATGCAATCCATAGGGAAAGGAGTGAGAATGTTAGAAAGACAGTCTTTTGAAAGTGAGCTTAATAAAAAACTTCCTGAGGTAAGGTCCTGGCTTGTACATTTCGTCTAATTATAGGAAAATTGGATCATGCTTTGTTCACACTTAAAATATTGCAGACCACTTAATATTACTTTCATGGATATCTTCAAGTCGTGAGTGTTAGCTGATTTATGAATAGAGCCCAAGTTAAGTCACATTTGTCTCCCAAATGCCATCTTCTATGTATACATATCTACACCAGCATGTATTTGTGAAAGATGCTTTTCAAATTAGTTACAACTGTTTGCTTCGTTCCTGGCAATAACATTCCCCGTCCTTGATTGTTTCATGGAACAAGTTTGTCTCTTTATTATCCATGCAAGATCTTCCATCCATCTCTAATTCCAGTGGCTATAAGGTGCCATAGAGAAGAACATGGGTCTCAAGGTGGGCAGGTTTGCCTTAGGGTGGTTGGATCTGTACGTGGCTGAGATATCAGAAGGTGTGGACAGGCAGTTATGCTTACACCTGTGAGTTTTTAGCAGTTTACTCCTGTTGTGCTGAAGCTTCTGGGTAGGAGCGTGAGGTAATATTAGTTACCAAGTGTTGGTATCCTGGTAATGCTAATTCCATATCTCCTATTTTGCTGGAGCCAGAAAATACCACTTCTTTTTATAGCAGAGGCATGGATGGAAGCCAGTTGGCTGGAGCTTGGCATGAACTTGATGGAGGTGAAGTGATAGGAAAAGGAATATTCTCAGGACTTTCTGCAAACTCTGAGATGATTTTCACAATTAGTCAGTCCTCCTGACTAGAGATCCTCCTGATCAGGTGGGGTACTGGGTTTTGAACTCCGGCCAGAAACTCTTTTTATTTTCAGCTGGACAAAGACTGTGTCTTCATCTCTCAGATTTAGCACTGCTTTGGCCATCTACCCTTTCCGAAAAGCAGCATAATCCAATGACAGCATGAAAAGTCAGAAATGGATTCTGCTTTTTGTTCTGCCCTTTCCTTTAGCTTTTCAACCTTGAGACTATCCATTAAAGTCTTTATATCTCAGTTTCACCACCTATAAGGGGACAATATGTCTAATTAATCATGAAGCTAAACAAATGCAGTAAAGTCTTACAACACATAGAACTGTAAATTTCTCAGGAAATATAACCTGCTGCAGAACGGGCCTGTTAAAATGGTCTATAGCTTTAGTAACTTTTGACACGAAGATATGGATGCATGCTTGTAGCCTACTGTGTTCCAGATATGATTTAGTGTGGGTTTTTGATTTTTACAATGACGTCAGATGGTAGCTTTTCCTGTTCAGGAAAATCCTTGTCATGGTTCTGCAAAGCTACACTGTGTTGCTGGCCCTCCAGTCAAACTTTCAGAACTGTAATTCCTAGCAGATAGACCAGCAGCTTCTCCTTTTTTTTTTGTTTACAAAAAAATAAAATCAATCTCCAAAACCCTACCCTCTATGACGTAGTGTCAGGATCTGGATATCTGCTTTTTTCTGATCGATCTTTTTCCAGCTAATCCAAAATAATTCCTACTCTTGATACAGTCTTATTCCTCTTTGAATAACCAGTCAGTAGATATTTTCTGTGAGAAGATTGTTTTCTCCAAACTTTCCCGAGGGAGCTAGAATCCGGTAGTCAACAGTCACCAAATGGTCAAAAATGCTCTTAATTCTATACTAGTACATTTATGTGTAAGCTGGAAACAGCCAAACACTAAACCCCTAAACACTGTGTGGCATAGTACCTAGCGACTCATGCTTTCTCTTTTAGGTCATGGTGCCATGGGTATCTGTCATAGAATCATAGAACGGTTTGGGTTGGAAGGGACCTTACAGATCATCTCATTCCAACCCCCCTGCCATGAGCAGGGACATCTTCCACCAGACCAGGTTGCTCAGAGCTCCACCCAACCTGGCCTTGGACACTGCCAGGGAAGGGGCAGCCACAGCTTCTCCGGGCAACGTGTGCCAGTGCCTCACCACCCTCACGGTGAAGAATTTCTCCCTAATATCTAATCTAAATCTGCCCTCTTTTATTTTACAGCTGTTCCCCCTTGTGCTATCACTACACACTCTTGTGAAAAGTCCCTCTCCATCCTTCCTGTCGGCCCCTTCAGGTACTGGCAGCTGCTCTAAGGCCACCCCAGAGCCTTCTCTGCTCCAGGCTGAACAGCCCCAACTCTCTCAGCCTGTCCTCGTAGAAGAGGTACTCCAGCCCTTGGATCATCTTTGTGACCAAAAGTGAGTTTTGTGCTGTGTGACTGCTGAACAGTGTGAGGAGCAGTATGAAATTGTTCCATGTGGTTAGAAGTGTCTCATGGCTGCATTCAAGTACCATTGCAAGCACCTCATTGCATTTGACTCGTTACTAAAAATTGTGTGCAAGATACCTATATTTATGTAGTGGTTGTGGTTTTGTGGCTTATTACCTCAGTTAACTCCTCAAGTTTACATAATCAGGAGGTATATTCTTTTATCTAGGAATGTGTCTGGTAATCTTAACTATGTAAAGTGTTCTCCATTCTGATGTTGATTCTAGGCAAACTACTTCAACAAGAAATAGGTAGATGCTTCCAAAGGTTTTCTTCGTGGCATATACACCTTGAAAAGCTCAATTTGTTTAATTCTAGGTTATTAGCAGAGATTTCCTTAAGCCATTGTATCTGCTCCATTGGCAATTTTTCATATGGTGAGTCTGTGTTTCCTTAATGCTCTTACCTCCTCTTGCCGTCCTTAGGTCACTCTTTAGGATTCATTTCCTATCCCCAAGCATCTCTAAGAATGGATCACTTTCAGCTCATCAATGCTTCTTCAAAGACTGTCACAAGAGAGCAAAAATAAGGTACATCTCATAACAAGGGGTAGTGGCTTTAAACTAAAAGAGGGCAGATTTAGATTAGATATTAGGAAGAAATTCTTCACTGTGAGGATGGTGAAACACTGGCCCAGGTTGCCCAGAGAAGCTGTGGATGCCCCTTCCCAGGCAGTGTTCAAGGCCAGGTTGAATGGAGCTCTGAGCAGCCTGGTCTAGTGGAAGATGTCCCTGCTCATGGCAGGGGGTCTGGAGCCAGATGATCTTTAAGGTCCCTTCCAACCCTTACCATTCTATGATTCTATGGTTCTATGATAACCAGGTATTGCGTATAGTTTTTTGATATGTTGTTCTTATTGCTTTGAGGAATTAGGCAATGTGTTCAGGGTCAAAAACCAAGCCCGTCTTGGCTGTGCAGTGTCCTAGCCCTTGCTACCCTTAGATATTGAGGCAGCCCCTTGACAATATTTTAAACGAAAAGGTGACAGATGATGAATGATACATAGCACTCTCATATGTTTTCATATTAAAAAAAGAGGTACTATTGTTTCAAAACAGCAAAACTCTTTTATCTCATGAAGAAACTTCAGTAGTTCTATGAAAGATTTCGCTGCTTAAAAAGTTGGTGAGTGTGCCCATATGTTTTCACACGATTCTTTTATGATGCTGGCCAGCAATGATGAAATTAGCATGTTTTGATCTATATACAAGTTGTTCAGAAAGAACTTGAAAGGAGTAGTTAGGAAAATCCAAGTGCTGAAGCATTTAAGATATACTTTCTGGTCTCACTTTTGTGTGATTGTCAGCCAGGGACTATCACTATCAAGGTAGCTTGCCAATTGCCTGCCATAGGTACAATATTTATTGCTGCGGTGGGGATTTCCTATCGGAGATCTGAAGACAGACTTTTACACATTGTTTCTCCTAGGTAACCTATTCAAATCAGCAGAAGAGATCTGATAGCAAAGGAAAAATAATCAAAAGATATGTATTTTTGATCTTTGGGTTTATTTGAACTTCATCTTTTTGTTCAGGTTTTCCTTCACATAGCTGGAAAAAAGAGAAGGAAATTGGCTGGTGTTCTGCTTTTCTATATAAAATTCATAACTGTGTTATGATATTAAAATTAATGTATTTTGCTACTGACTTATGAGGTATAACATTTATTTTTCATGCTACCAGACAGTAGATACATACAGTTTAGCAGGAAATTAATCTCTTTTAAGTCTGTTGGAAATATATGGGAATACTCAGCTAATCAAGTCATAAATGACTAACATTTCTGCTTAGCTTTTCCTAGGACAGAATTAGTGGTCCAAAGCACGGAGAATGGCAGGATGGGCTTAACATGTTCTGAACAATTCCCAGTCCAACGTTCCTGACTATTCGCGCAAACTATGCTCTCTGTACAGTTGATTCCCTCCAAAAGTTGATCTGTCAGTCACCAATTCTTCTTCTATGTACACAGCCTCCTATCTTCCCTTCCCAAGCCGCAACCAGCTTAATGAGGAGATCAAGTCTTCCCACTTACCCTCGCATTTTTAGAAATTATAGCCTGAACTCCTTTATCAGGAGGATAAAGGATTCATTGGAGAGAGCCGGACTTTTCAGACAAAGGCTATGCCACAGATGCTTGTATCGTTTAATGTCTACTCTGGATTTTGAAGAGCTGCCCCTGCTTTTACGAAGAGCCGTCCCTTACTGGTCCCGAGGACATCACTGCCCGGCCTCCCGAGCCGTGCCAAACCCCGAGGCCGGTGGAGGACCGAGGCCGGGGTGAAGGGTGCCTACAAAGACGCGTGCCCGGGTGCGAGCGGTGCGCTGCGGGCTGGCAGCAGCCGCCAAGGGCTGTGTGCAGGGAGATCAAACCGTAGGGGCTGGGAAGCGGGATCAGAAGCTGTCTGGTCTGAAGTGAATCTCGTCGGCTGTCTATCCTTAAAAGGCAGAGGAACTTTTTTCTTTTAAAAACGTTCAGCGGACTCACACACCGCTTTCCATTTTCCCTGAGCTATGGCACCCGAGGCCTCTCCTGGCACAGTTTTTCGTATCCCGAAGCGCTCTGTATTTTTTTTGCCAGCTGACTAGTCAAACAAGGGTGATTACCAGCAAACAGAGCAGTGGTTTTCTCACACTCTACGAACTACACGGGGAGCATGAATTTATTTGATAGAGAATGCTGATCAAACTGTAATTTGGTAGCACCTTTTTTTTTTGTCACTGATGACTGATGATACAAAAATCCAAAGACTTTGGACTATCTATTCTGTCCTGGTCTGACACATTCAGTCATATATAAAATGTAATATTAGAGTTATGTGCTCATATTCGCCTCTGTAGTATTTCAAGTCTACAATTTACTCCTAAGGTTTCCTAAATCCTTCTGATGCCTCGGTGGCACATTAATGTTTTTCTAGTATTTAAAAATATTCCGTTCCAAGAAATTATTTTTTTAATTTGAAACATTAATACACTAGTAAACGTGAATGTGAGGATGTCATGCATCAAATCTGAGTTAATATCTGGCTGTGTCCAATGAGAAGACACATTTTGTCAACAGGTTTTTCATCACAAAAGCACGATAGGACACGTACTGCAGAGCCATTAGCGAGTGCTTCAGCTTCACTGGGAAATCTAGCCACCTACGATGCATCTTGTCAAACTCATAAAACACAATCTGCAATATCTTTTTGCAGTCATCATCATCATCATCATCATCATCATCATCATCATCGTCCTGGATTTCATTCAGTATAAAAGTTACATTTCTGCTTGCTAGATTAAATCTATCATGGAAAAAAAACCCCCAGGTTCTAGACACGTAGATGGAAAACACAGGAAAAGATTGGAAAACATTTTTTTTTTCACGTATTATCATTGCTGAGATAACTATTTTCTTCTTCTGCCTGTGTTCCTGCTTTCTATTTTTAGCAGACTTATGTAATCTCATCACATTATGTGTAGTCTTCCTGCTCCCAAGGGCCCAATGATAACATCAGTTTGCTGCCGTCGAATTTTCTGGAACCAGGTAAATTGTTGATAAAGTGAAGTACAAATTAAATGAAGACAATCCTATGTTCTTAATGAAGTTTGAAAAGAAAAGTAGGGGGCAAATAGTCATTCTGTTTTAAATGCAGCAAAAACCAAGACAGAGCACCAAAGAGATGCTTCTGTCAGGGACACGAACTTGTAGCCAAATCTGTGATATACTTATACTGGTGTACAACACTGGGAATTAAAAAAAAAAGTGAAAACCTGACAATTTCATACAGATGGGAAAATCCAGCCAGCTCTGATAGGGTGCAAACATAACTTCTGTCCGCTGAAGGACGGTACGTTAAGGAGGGTGCTGTCTCTTATCAGGCACCTGCAGTGCTAGTTCTGTAACCTTGAAAAGTACAATCGAAAGAAACAGTCCATCAGTAACCTTGTTGGCGGCACGGGTGTTGTAAAGAGGGAGAGAAGTAAACCCCGTTTTTTAACTGGGAATTGTTTTGTTCCAGTAAAAGTTCTGCTGCTGTCAGAACAGCTGACGATAAAGAAATGCTGAAGAAGAATTAGCATAGTTCTTTACTATAATTTTCCTCTGGCAAGACTGAAACCCTATGGGTTCACAAAAAGTATAAAAGTAGAGATCTGCATGGATGGAAGGGCTCAAAATGCTGAAACCACATTGTAGGTGGGAATTTGGTTTGTGTGTTTCAGTGGCAGAATTCATTCCCAGTAAAAAACAAAAAAAAAGTCATCTGGAGCATGTGGCACTTGAGAAATCTGGATCACAAAGAGAAGTAAAGCCCACCTGGAGTACTGCGTCCAACTCTGGGGCTCCCAACACAGGAAGGACATGGATGTGTTGGAGCGGGTCCAGAGGAGGGCTGTGAAGAAGATCTGAGGGCTGGAACACCTATCCTATGAGGACAGGCTCAGAGAGATGGGGCTGTTCTGCCTGGAGAAGAGAAGGCTCCAGGGTGGCCTTAGAGCAGCCTGCCAGTACCTGAAGGGGCCTACAGGAAGGATGGAGAGGGACTTTTCACAAGGGTGTTTAGTGATAGGACAAGGGGTAATGGCTTTAAACTAAAAGAGGGCAGATTTAGATTAGATATTAGGAAGAAATTCTTCCCCATGAGGGTGGTGAAACACTGGCCCAGGTTGCCCAGAGAAGCTGTGGATGCCCCCTCTCTAGCAGGGTTCAAGGCCAGGCTGGATGGAGCTCTGAGCAACCTGGTCTGGTGGAAGATGTCCCTGCTCATGGCAGGGGGGTTGGAACTAGATGATCTTTAAGGTCCCTTCCAACCCAAACTATTCTATGATTCTATGATTCTAAATAGCATCAATAATTTTTAGTATTTTTTTTGTCTATGAACAGTGGTACCAGGTCAGACCAGAGGGTCTGTCAGTCAGTCTCAATGTCCTATCTAATGGTGGATGCCAGATGGAATGGCAAAATGTAGGACCAGGACAAGCATATAGGGGTATTTCCCCAGCACAATTCTTTCGTCCTCCGACTCCTTGCAACGCAGGGATATCCTGGATCAGAAGCGATGCCTGTGTATTTAAATATTTGTATTTACACGCCCTTTGATTTCATGAACTTGTCTAAACTTCTCTGAGCTCATGTAAACTTTTAACACCTAAAGCTGCCTGTGTCAATGGGTTCCCCAATGTAATTACAGATTCAGTGGGGAAATCTGCCTTTCTCTCTTTCCTTCTCTCTTTCTCTCTCACTTTCTCTCTCAGTTTGAGTCCTACCTCGCATGGTTACCTCCATACATCCTTATTGCCAGTTCATAATTTCTTTTTGTTCTTTCTGTCATTGATGATGAAACTGCCTACTAAATTCAAGATATAGGTATATCATGGGTATGCAGTAGCATGAGGGTGGTTTTTGTTTTGTGCTCTAAGAAGGAATTAGCGTAAAATAAGCCCTGTCATTTTCCTTGGTTGTTTTGCTGGACTGCTCCTTAGAAGTGACCCAAGTTCTGTTTTCATGGAACTGTCTGTTCTAACGCTGGGATGCTGCTTCTGAGTCTGAATAGCTAGTTCAGAGTCCACTATAGTGTAAAAGAGCTTTTTCAATGTGCTTTTTTTCAGATCGAATTTCATATGTCATTTCAATTACCTGATCACTAGGCAAAAAAACCCAAACCATTCTGGACCTCCTTGCAAATGGCTTTTATATTTAGTAACTTTATTCCATGCAAAACAATATTACTAAGTTGACTATAATGGAGGCCTGGCTTTCATCGCATCAAGATAATACTTCTTTTTCACCAATTCAAAATAAACCAATGTGTTCGAGGGAAGCTGTCTGGACCTTCTTCGGTGCTATGAATTGCCACGTATGAAGCTTTCAAGGTCCAAGGAATGCATCCTAGCTTGCTGGGAATAAGTTGTAAATAAGAAGTGGTGGTCTAGGGCAGAGTTCTGGTGCTTTTTATTAGTGTAAGAAGTCTTAAGTGATTGAATGTTAAGACAAGATTCTTCTTCAGAACCAGCAAGTTACCATTGGCCACTGCTGCATACCCATTCCAGGGCTGGCTGCACTGGTAAACTTAAAATTGTAAATACGGAAGAATATGAATCTTGACTAGGTATTTTGAATACATGTGATTTACTTCACTACCAGTCATACCAACTACTTTAATGTC
>Ga0065711_1040146_pt1 | contig 17202 bp, 4 predicted proteins | sample Hoacrofraction12_FD_59098 | JGI IMG/M metagenome (GOLD analysis project Ga0065711, IMG submission 59098) | Hoatzin crop microbial communities from Cojedes, Venezuela - Epithelial fraction 12 v2 (version 2) | ecosystem: Host-associated > Birds > Digestive system > Esophagus > Crop | place... | reverse complement strand
CTCTGGAGATATTCAAGCCCCGCCTGGACAAGATCCTGTGCAGCCTGCTGTAGGTGACCCTGCTTCGGCAGGAGGGTTGGACTAGATGACACACAGAGGTGCCTTCCAACCCGTACTATTCTGTGATTCAGTGACTCATTAGACTGAGGTAGCACATGACTTCTACAACGGTCACTCAGGTTAACATCCCTCCCAAACAAATCCTAATGATACCTTACAGTCTGGGCCTCCCAAAACTACTACAGCATTTACAATTTATAAGTCCTCAGTAGGAGCACACCTCACTGGCCTTGTCAGCATAATGAATATTCCTCCCTAGATGAAAGACCTATATTCTAAACTTCTGAAACATGCTGAAAGCTCCACTTACCACTATCTACCTAGTCACCTTAGCTAGCATCAGATTTTGCAAATATACTGTCTCACAAGCCTGCATACAACATTTATATACGTCTGCAGAAAGTTAAGTTTTCTTAAAACTAATTAACTTGGAGATCATATCATTCTTCAGTTACTAAGTGGCAGAGAAATCGTGATGTATCACAGAATCACGAATCACAGAATAGTAGGGGTTGGAAGGGACCTCTGTGGGTCATCTAGTCCTGCATTACAACCTCTGCAGCTCTTTAGCATTCTCACATCATCATCCAATCTCAAATAGTTTTCTGGTTGAAGAAAACTCAACCAAATTCGCTGAAAGTAACAGAACACTCACCAACATTAATGTGTGTATCACTCTTCAGTTAACTTTGTTTTACAAAAACAAGAAAATGCTCAGATTATTACAATAATGCATACCCAAACTTACTTAAGATAGGTAGATATTTATATATCCAATTCAAAAATATATTTCTCACCAAACATAGGAAATACAAGCAGAAAAAGAGTTGATGTGTTGACTTACATTTAGATTCATTAACATTTTGAAATTACAATTAAAGTTTCTTGAAAGACAGTGGGGAAGATGCATATGGTTCCTTTTTGCTGGAACAAGAGGAAACTCTCAGATTTGTGATGCTCCTGTGTCTTCCCAGAGTTTACACTGTCACCCATTACGCCTCACAACAGTAAAATCATGGTGGTAGAACCACAGATTAAAAGAAGGCTGAAAAGGACATTGTGGGTCTCCTCCTCACCGCACATCAAGGCAGGATCAGTTATCTGTGTCCATTTCAGAGAAATCTTCTTCAGGTTGCTTGTAAAAAGACTCCTGATGATGATGATAGCAATATCAGCTCCCACAGCAATATTCTGTAGTGTTCCATTATCCATACTGCCACATAGTGTTTCCTAACGGTTAACATCAGGTTGCTTGTTTCTCCATAAGTTATAAGCTCATTATTTTTTGTCTTACTCATCACCTTCTAAGCTCCTTATTTTTTGCCCTACTCATCAGAGTCGTGGAGAACATATTACTCCCCTCCTCTCTACAACAAAACTTTATATATTTGAAAACTGCAATCTAATGCCATTCTTATAGTGTTTCTGTGTACAAAATCACATTTTTTTCTAATACACTTTTTATTTGTAGGTATATGAAGTTTAGCCAGAAATAAAGGACAGTTTCCATCACCTTGCTGGCTAAATGCTGAAGTTGTTTCCATACTAACACCAACCTCGGTGACTATAAACTTCTTGTATTAGAAAATCTTAAAACCTCATATACATATTTCACAACAATTGACTTACTAAAATAAGAGTGGAAGGAGATTTAAGAGGTTATCGAGTTCCCCCTTTTCCCAGGAGATCATTCTTGGTTAAAATTTAATCAGTGCTCTTACTCACTATTTCTCTTTATAACAGAGCGGAAGTTAATCAGCCCAACAGATTTTCCATATAATAGGCTTTACTTACCTTGTCTGCTATAAGAATCAGTACTGTTATCATTATCTAAAGTGCTGCACAGGTGGAAGTCTTCACAACCAACCAAGTTCAATGAGTTCAACAAAATCCAAGTGCTAGGTTGCATATTCTTGAGTGCCATCTAGTGGTACTTCAGCTATTTGGACACTGTCTTGGAGCTAACTGAGCTGGTCCATGACTGCACTTCACAAATAATAACATAGGTTGCTTTCTCTGTTGATCCCAGTGGTAATGTTTAATTTCCTGTAATCACAGGCAGTATCAGAGGGCAATAAGTGTGTGAGTTGCCACCAATTGGAGACCACAGCTATACAAAAAATACTGTATTTCTAATGTGTTCTTATGTCAATTCTGATGAAATCAATAGAGAAAGATGCTTAGGTTCACCACACGACGATAGGATTCCAGTTAATTTTAACACAGGTTTACTACTATACTATAAAATTTGTGCTAGTTTTTACTTTGGCAAGTCTTACTGAGTATCAGAGACCCTGAAAAACCGGGTTTTATAGATCTGTCTTCTTGTACCTTTCCACATTAACAAAATTTAAGATTACCTTAGAATCACATTTTGTGACATATGAAAAGCAAATACTCTAACTCTTAACAGCGCATCCAACCAACATATAGCTCATCAACGCCTAGTTCTCTATTCATTAGAGCTCCTTTATCCTCTAGGAAGGACTGTAGTTAACACACCACCTTTCTCCTTAAGACTCTGGCCTGGGCAGCCCAGTGTCCATTTACAGTTGGGTTAAGGAAAGACAGCTTTTAGTGAAAGACTGCAGAGAAGTGCAAACTCATCTTTGGACCCACATCTAGACACGTAGTTAGCCACTTTGCTCTGCACCCACAGGGTTAACAAGACGCTAAAAACACATAAGCTGAAAAGAAAAAAGCTTGCCTGTATTATAGGACGTGATGGAAAAAAAAATTGTTTTCTATGGGTCTCAAAACAAAAGTGTTTTAACCTTGACCATGTAAGCCTGTGAAATTGTCCTAATTTCTTCTTCTCAGTAGCATCAAAGAGCATGCTCGCTCCTTTCATAATCGTTCTGCTACATTGTGTGGAGAGAAGAATGACTTGGGGTTTGACGCTGCAGATTACAAATATTGTTATCCCACAAACAAGGTATCAGAAATGTTATTTGACCAACTTGCAATTATATCTGGACCTAAATCATTGATAATTAATTTCCCTAACAGCAATTAAGATATGATGCAACTCATTCCCAACATGACTGACAGGTAAACCACCCTGCGTGCCTCTCCCAGCACCCACCTCTGGGCCAGCATCACAGAGCCTGAAGCACCACCGCTGCTTCTACACCTGTGGTTTGGCTTGGGGCAAGGGTGCAGTTTCAAGGCAAATCCCCCACTGTCTCCAAATGCCAGGCCAGACCATAAAGCTGTCTTGGTGCATGCAAGGTACCTTCCTCCCAGAGGAAGCAAAACTGGATTTTCCACTTGATGTACACACCAAATGTGCTCCAACCCCTTGTTAGGTGCTTCAAGGTTTCCAGCACTTCACCCTTTTCCTAAGCAATGCCAATCACTGTATGATGGATTTCGCCTAGGAAATCACGCAAGTATAGGGCTACAAAGTTTTCTGTGGAGACATCAGGCACACCAACAACCAGCAAGGGTCAAAGATGTAAAAGAACTTGAATGACATGGTCAATAAAACCTTGCCTGCACAAAGCTTATGATGGACAAGTGTGACCAAGGAGGTAAAAAGTGGAGAAGCAAAGTCTAACTAGCTACAGAGACACCTATGGTTGGCTGAGAAAAGGGGAAGGATGACTGAAAGAAAAGCTAGGGATCCACCCCTTTTCCACTACACTTAGTACACTGGCAAATAGCATTCACAGGTAACCTTTCTTCCTCTACCCCATTTCATGTCATTATAGATGCTTAGCATGTCCCTCCACCACATTCACGAAGAGACAGATGACATCCTGTAGAAGTGTCACCCAGGAACACAAACCATTGGCAGAGGGCTCAGCATACAGATTTTGAAGGCATTGCTCCTCACTGTTTCAATACCGATGGAAAAGCGAGCTCATCTGCATTTTCACAGATCTTGCATGGAGAAGGGCAGGCACTCCCAGGGCAAATGATATGGGGAATCTGGTCTGTAACGCAGTGCCTGTCTTCCTTTTCAGAGTCAGACAGCCACGGACACTTCCAGGTGCGATGTGGTAAAGATGGTGAATTAGGACACAGGCTGCTTTGCAGTGTTGACAATGCAGGTATGGCATAACCCACAATGCAAGGAGGCACATGAACACGGCCAGTGTTACTGTACCTGGTTTTGTGTGCGAGGGTTTATATGGATAATGGTGGCAAGGGCGATGACATGGCACTGTCCGTGTGAGGCAGTACAGTGTGGCATTCTTTAAAGCAGCCCACTTAAGGGGACAGTAGGCAATCAGTCAAAAATATATGAGATTAGTTTCATTTGGACAACCTCAAACCACACATGAAATGATGATAGATGATGAAGGGAAACAGAATAAATCTGATGTAAGATAAAATGCCCAAATCACATTCAGAGTGAATGTAAGGTCTCCAACATCAGCTGCTTCAACCTACTGACTCATTCTTGCTGCTTGCTAAGGTCAACACAGCTAATGAAATCTGAGTAACTTCTCTGACTGCCCGAGGAAGTACAGCAGACAGACACCCTGTGGACAGACCCGTAGCGTGTGCTTGACATAGACCTGTCCGGCCAGGTTTCACCTGCAAGGCAAACACAGACTGATTAAAAAGCATTCACAAGGAAAAGCCCACTGTGCATGCTGTAGCTGCCAAAGACCTTGTGGGAAGACAGTGGCATCAGAGGCAGACACTACTTCAGCACTGGTGTCATAGGAGCATCCTCCAAACAGCTGATTTTAAGCAGAAGGGTTCTATCTGCCTATGAGGTAGTCTTATGCAAGGCACATTATGGAAAGGGTGAAGGAGAAAGGAGTTGCCTTATGCTGCTGAACTAGAACAGCTGCCTAACAAATAGTCTTATAATATCTGCAATGTAAGGGAATTTAACACTCGATCAGCCCAACAGAGCGAAAAGGCTGTCAACTGACATAACTGTAAATGAATTAAATGAAGAGTTCTTAAAAATGGACAAATAATTTATGCACCAATTGCAAGGCATATCTTAAAAATTTACAGTACAAATAACTTTAAAACCTGTTACAAAATCTAAACTTACCTCAACTGAGAACATTATCACACCTTTTCTTCTCCACCTGATATTGAGGACTTTACCCCATAAGTAGAGCCATTTCAAGTGACAGCTACATAGATATAAATCAGCTAGGTCACCGTTGCTACATCATCAACAGTGGCATTTACTCCTATTTGATTTGGGGATCAAGAAAAGCAGCTGAGAGAGAGCTACATGTAAGATGTCCTTAGTTTTCTTTTTATTTTGAGGCTGGTATTTAAAAGTATTCAAATCTCATTCAGGCATTCCCTCCCAGTAGTAGTCTGCCAAGAACTCCAGCTGTGGGCCTTAAAAATTAAAGGATTTGCCATTATTGTGCCCATAGGATAAATGAATCATTTAATCTGTGATATAATTTAGCACAGTGCATTCTCCATTTATCACTTCCATGTCACAGCTTTTAGTATGAGCTTCCTCATGCTGTTACATGTTCTTCGGTAAACAAAAAAAAATGCTTTTCTCAGTGCCTTGTCTTAAATTTTTCATTCAATTTCTGCTTTGCTCTTTCACATATACACACCTGAGTCAAAGCTTACTGTCATTCAGCGAGACCTGGACAGGCTGGAGATTTGGGCAGAGAGAAACCTGATGAAATTCAACAAGGGTAAGTGAAGGGTCCTGCACCTGGGGAGGAACAAACCCATGCACCAGTACAAGCTCAGGGCTGACCTGCTGGAAAGCAGCTCTGCAGAGAGGGACCTGAGTGTCCTGGTGGACAAGCTGACCATGAGCCAGCAGTGTGCCCTGGTTGCCAAGAAGGCCAATGGAATCCTGGGGTGCATCAAGAGGAGTGTGGCCATAAGGTCGAGCGAGGTTCTCCTCCCACTCTACTCTGCCCTGGTGAGGCCCCATCTGGAGTCCTGTGTCCAGTTCTGGGCTCCCCACTTCAAGAAAGGTGAGGAGCTACTGGAGACAGTCCAGCGGAGGGTTACAAAGATGATGAGGGGACTGGAACATCTCTCCCAAAAGGAATGGCTGAGGGAGCTGGGCTTGTTTAGCCTGAAGAAGAGAAGGCTGAGAGGGGACCTTACAAATGCTTATAAATATCTGAAGGGTGGGTGTCAGAAGGATGGGGTCAAACTCTTTTCAGTGGTGCCCAGCGACAGGACAAGGGGCAATGGGCACAAACTGAAGCATAAAAAGTTCCAGGTGAACTCGAGGAAGAATTTCTTTACTCTGAGGATGACAGAGCCCTGGAACAGGTTGTCCAGAGGACTTCTAGTGTCTCTTTCTCTGGACATAATTCAAGACCCGCCTGGAGACGGCCCTGTGCAGCCTGCTCTAGGTGACGCTGCTTTGGCAGGGGGGTTGGACCAGATGAACCCCAGATGTCCCTTCCAACACCTACGATTCTGTGATTCTATGATTATGATTCCAGTTGGTTTCGCAAATAAGCCTAGTTTAATTACAGATTAAGTTATGATTTAAAGTTTAACACCTTTAAATGCCGGGCTGTTCAAAAGGCTACATTTTGCAGCATCTGTTCATGTGCAACACAATGTAAATATCAAAATAAAGACACGTACTTAAAGTTCTTGACTTCAAGCAAGTCAGAGACTGATTAAGTAGCAGCCTCAAACCAACCACTTGAATTCAAAATTGCTTTAAGTTCAGCAGTAGTTTTGTAAGCATAGTAGTTGCAGTACTGTATATTAGTATTCAGTGTACTCTTCATGTCTCAAGTAAAATAAAGCCTCTTATTAGCCACAACAAGGTCCAGAACCACAGGTTCTGTGTATCATATGCAAAAAGGAATAAACAACTCAGCAACACAAGAAGAAAACAAAACACAGCTGTACACATTCCTACATCACCAAATTAGCAGCTACTACTTAAGAACATCTTTAATATTTACACACTAAAATGTTTATTTTCCTAAATAATTGAGTAACCCACGAGTAAATAGTTAATAAGGCAGAAGTGCACATTTGCCACAGGATGTGAGGAATTTCCAAAGGGATAAATGCTGAAATGGTTCTCCAATGCCCTGTGTGCTTGTCCCAGGCACTGGTGCACACAGGGAGAAGCACAAATTACCAAATCGCAGCAGCAACAAGTGAGCTTCATTGTGTGCAGAAACATGTCTTACAAATGAGAGGTTCATCATATTATGGGGGAGTAATCAAGTGACATTCACAAAAACTCTTAAAGGTTCAAATACATTAACTCTGCTGCAAGCAGTGTTCCACATAGGATAAAGACACAAAGCCAGATCCTCACCTCTGATAACTTTTGAATACATTGATGCTTCTAAGTCAGTGGAGCTATTGCTTATTTACATTAGATGAGATTACAGCCAATCACAGTGTAATACAAAAGTATACTCATGAAGTATTTTTTCACCTCAAGGCTAACAGTTTCATTCTTGCTTCTGTATTTTCTTTACTAAGACTCTTAGAAATTATTCAACAGTTTCTAACTGAAGAAATACAGGAAAAGAGAAGAGGTACATTGTCAAAGAAGGACTCTAAAAAGGAGCACACTTACAATGGGTTAGGTACCTACCTGCTCTTCATTGCTTTGGAAATCTCTTTTGGAAGTTTGATTATGGAATCAACATTTTCACAGTTTAAAAACAAAACAAAACAAAAAAACAAAACAAAACAAAACAGAACAAAACAAAACAAAACAAAACACACATAAATAGCTGAGCCCAAATTCCAAGATATAGTAAGAAACCAGCCTTCAGTTGACACAAATGACAAAGGAACGCCTAGCGTTTATGAACAAGGGTAAGCCTTCGTTAAGGAAAAGCTGAGCATCGAAAACAGTAAAAGAAGAGACAAAGATCTCATGCATGACAAAGCCCATGAACCCATTTGCACACTGAGCTCTGCTGACTGATGTCTTCAAGACTCAGCGTATGGATTCAGGAATCCATTCACCTACATTTCCTCATGGACTAGCGCTCATCCTTCTCTTGTACAAGAGTGTAGCTTGCATGCAGCTCTGGTACACAAGCAGTTTGCCAAAGACAGGATTAGTCTTGATGTCTGGTTAAAGGTTCAGTTGACAAAGGATTAAAAAAATAACAGCAAAAAAAAATACTTTTTCCTTTACAAAGAAACGTGTAAAAGAAGAAGCCTTCAAAACAATTTTGAATTATTGCAAGGAACTTATCTTTCCCCAAGAGGGCAGTTACTTCTGGGTCAGAATCCAAAGTCCAGGGGCTGGAAAATTTGTGCTCACCCTGAGCACCTTTCACTGATTCCCACTGGGAGAACTTGTGATTCCCAAGCTTGCCTGACCTGAGCTGGTAGTGCTGGAGGCAGAAGTATCAGCTTTTTGGGTCCTGAAAGCAGAACAGTTATGAAAGCGTGGTGCTGCAGCCATCGAAGTTTGCTTGGCTGTGGTTTAGAGCTTATTAACTTGGACAAAACTTTACGCTAACATGACTGGTCTACTTCTCATTCCACAAGCGTAGTCAGGGCAGCTCTACCTTTCCTCCTACAGGGATATGTTACAATATCCTTCATCTGTCAAAATAAAGATCTTATTGTATGGCTATCCTTCTATACAAACCTGTAAGAACTGATTTCCTCAATTCCGCTTTTTACATATATAAGAATATAGACGTTATTCATAAAGACATTTGTTGGTTCTGGATGTTTAAAACTGGAGCCAAATTCTGAATGGTACTCACTACCTTTTTGCTTCTTTCATCATTCTTCTTGATTCTCCTACTTTGTCTGTGCTATGCTCCAAGGAGGCAATCGCAGTTTCAGAATTGAGGCATTGATAAACCTTAGAGCAATCTCAAAATAGAACAGGAAGAAACCCACATGGCAGAGACTAATTCAGAAGGCTTGCCATGGTTCTAAAATTCAACAAAGTTGATAGGATACATACATACATTGTACATACATCCAACTAGATTGGGCTAAGAATGCGTGGACAGAGAGGAGATGTTTAAAGCATAGCTCTGGAGAACTCTGAAATGTTGGAGCTCCACGCAAAGGAGCATAATATTGGTTTGAAATTTTGGGGAGAAAGGTTAGGGTAGGAGCTAGCTGCGCATATGGAAAACAAGCACTTGGAAAAAAAGATACTTTTAGCTTCCATATATCCAGGGGTAAGTTTGACATTTTTAAGACAGAGCAAACTTGTATTTTAAGAACTACATCACATGTTCACTGCTTTTTAAACCTGGAACACCCCAATCAGGTATGCATTCAAAGTACTGGTAAAGAGTGCAGAGTAGACTACTCACTGGTGCAAGGCTATCAGAGTGCTTAACTTTAAGAAAGCTGTTTTAGTCTATTATGTGTATCTATTATGTGTATATGATCTCCAGCTCTTCATAGATAATGCTCTAGACATTCAGGTGTAATTGCACACAAGCTACCAGATACCATAAAGTGGAGTTTCCTGGTTCACCCGGCAGATGTGCATTATCAATCAGACAGCTGTCAAGTGTTCAGTAACTCCTTGATGCATGCAGGTAACCCTGCCTTGTGCCCACAGACCAGTATGTGGCACAGTGTCAGCATCAGGGATATATGTAGAGCACATAGTTCTCAGATCACTCCCACCTCACCTTCTGCTCTTCAAAGTTGTCCCTGCTGTCTCCAGGATACGGTTCACAAGTTTTCTAAACTTACAATTATTCTACGTATGTCCCTACATCTTAATTTACAGAAGTGCTGCATAATCTGTATTTTCACTTTATGTGGGTTGTCTCAACCCTTCTCTTCTCCAAATACTCTGAAAAATTGAAAAGATATCATACGATAGTTGCACAATTATATTTTACTTTTGCACTAAATCTCTCCCTGATTCAGTACCTAAGTGACAGAACCAATGTTGTCCTCTTAAGAGAGTCCTGTCTATAATGCATTTTCTCCCTTATACTCACTGGAAATTGCACAGAGAAGTGTGAGAGACAAGAGCTGGCAGATGTCTCTACAAGGCCACTCAATCATCCCTGACAGGGGACGGAAATAGTGAGAGGTTCCCAGTGACTGGAAAAAGGCAAATATTCCACCCATTTTCAGCAAAAGAGAAGAACAGAGATCTGGGAAGCTACAGGCCAGCCAACATAAAGTCAGTGCCTCAGAAGAACAGGAAGTGTTAACTTCCCTGATAGGATTATGAAGTCATTTCCGGGGAGAAGGAAGACACAAGAGTGACTGGGAATAGCCAGCCTATATTTAGCAAGAGCAAATGATCCTGGCTGCCATCTGTGATGAGGAGACCTGCTCTGTTGACAAAGGGAGAGCAGTGGATATAAATAGCATCCTGGGGTTTTGGCATGGTGTCCCATCATTCCGTAAAAAGATGGGTGGATTGTAACCCAACTAAGTAAAAGACTGGCTGTATGTTGGGGTCAAAGGGCAGTAAAGAAGGATTCAAAGCCTACCTCTTTACTACATAACCTAATTTAGTTCTAGTCTAAAGTAAGTCCAACAGCTACAAGCAGTATTTCTCAGGAATTAATACCGGGACAAATTTCACTTAATGTCTTCATCAGTGACCTGGGCAATGGGAGGGAGTGAACCCCACATGTCTGGATGACTCCACATGGGACACAATGGTTAATAAATTGAAGGGCAGAGTCGCCATTAACAAAGATTTCAGTAAGTTGGAGAAATGAGCTGACAGGAATCCCACAAAATTCAGCAAAGATAAATACAAAGCCTTTCACCTGGGATGGAAGAGTGCTTCACTATAGGCTGAGCACAGCTGAGGAGAAGCTTTGCAGAGAAAAACTTTAGAGATTCTGGCAAAGACAGAGTTAAACATGCATCAGCAGCATGCCCTTGCAGCAGTGAAGGTACTGCATACTGCACTGCATTAACAAGACAGTAGCCATAAAAGAGATTACTCTTTTCTCTGTGGGACTAACGAGGCCAGACCTGGAGTTCTGTGCCCAGTTAAGGGGCCCTCAGTGCCAAAGAGACAGCAAAAAAATTGAGTCCAGCAGAAGGTTACTACTGTAAATCAGGGGTTGGAGTACATCATGCATGAGGAAAGGCTGAACAAAATGTGTTTCCTAGCCTGTGGGACTCAGCTCCACCATTTTTGTGATGTCTCAGAAAATTCGCTGCCATCTTAAGTCTCCCCTAGCACCCCAGCTAGCTACAGGGGAAGGCTTTCCATATCTGCAGCCTGACTGGCCACGGCTGGCTAGCAACCGGAGAGACACTGACCAGACGGCAACTACCCAGTGACAGGATAGGGGGAAGAAGCTCACCAAGAAGAAGGAGCAGCAGAGAGGCCACATCTTGGAGACTCGCAGGTACAGATGTGATTGGTGCAAAAGTGACTGGTGTGAAGGTGATTGGTGTGAAAGGCACCCAAGATTGACTCAGATATAAAAGGACCCTCTGAGAGACTGTGGGTGTGCACCCACCACCCAATACTGAGAGACTACTGCCGGGTCATCAACAAAGTACCCACGGGATGCCGCAGGACTCAGGGTGGTGACAATCCCTGTTTCCTTTCACAGTGCTAATCCGTCTCTCTCTCTCTCTTTTCTCTCTTATCTCATCGGTTCCTTCCTTCCTTCTTCCTCTCCTTCGTGCCACTTTTGTTAGACCATTACCTCCAGAGCTGTTGTGAATAAATCGTGAGGTTGGTTCGTTTACTGTTATCATGCCTCGGTTGTGCTTTGTCCAAACTCAAGGACTGCGACTCTATTTCATTATCAGTCAGTGTTCAGAAGGGAGTATTCTATCTGCAGGTGGGTACAGCACCGCATGTTGTTCTGTGGGTGGGCTCCACAAGGGCTGATGGCATTTTGGTTTCTCAGGCGGGCTTTGTGAGTGGCTGACTGCGTTGTTTTCCAAGTTAATGTCGTATGACTGTGTGTAAATGAGACGTACAAACAAGTATGAAGCAAATGCAGAGTGCTGATACACAGTTTTGCTCTCCCACAAGGGAAGCAGCCGGAGACAAACACAGCATAAGAACAGAGTGAATGTTGAACTTTTAATTATCACATTGTTGTTCAAAACCAAATATCAAAAACGGACATAGCCTGGAAGAGAGAAAGCTAAAAGAATGCCTGATTGGTCTCTCCCACTACGTACACTGGGGTGACAGGGAAAGAGAGCCAGACTTTTTCAGAGGGTCACAGTAAAAGAAAAATGGTCTATAGCCACAAGTTGCAAAAAAGAATATTCCAAATGGAAGTAAGGAAAAATTCTTCTCTGTAACAGTGTTTAGGCACTGGAACATGTGGTCTGGAGATATTTTGGGGTCTTCATCCTTGAAGATTTTCCAAACTCATCTGAACAAATCTCCAAGTAACCTGGACTAAGTTTGATCTTGATCTGACTCTGAATAGAAGCTTAGGCTACATGATTTCCAGAGGTATCCTCCTACCTAAATCTTTCTATGATTCTGTGAACAAGAACACCTCAGGAAGAGAAACACAAAAAAAAACCCCATACAGTGCCCTTGAAAATTAGATTTAGAATTACAAAATGAGATTCTAATTAGAAAGTTAGAAGATTAGAAAGTTAGACGATTAGAAGATTAGAAAACTTCTCCTTGCTCTGTTGTGGAGTTTCTACAGGGTAGTTGCAAGGACACGAGACATTTATGGTCTGGTCGATCACTTCTTGTAAATTTTAAATTTCCTAGAGTTGTCCTTCTTTGAGGTTTGATCTAAAGACGTACCAAGTACTCCAGCCTGCAACTGAAGGCAATAATTTATTACAGTTTATATAGAGTAACAGTTACGTAATGCTCAGTACTCTATAAAACATACTGGATGTCTCAGTTACTGAAGACCACCAACTCTCAACTGCCTTTGCACCTCACTTTTGTAAAATGGGGATGATAATATCCCCTTAACTTTCTGGAATTTGGAGAAGATTTACCGATGAGTAGGGTGCACCCAAGTGCTAGAATGTTGTGCATCATCTGCCTTCAAACCAGCATGTGAATATTATTCAATAATTAATTAAAGGATACACCCTGGGGAAAAAAAAAAAAGTGAGAAAAGTACTGAATAGCTGCTCATCAAGCATGCACCATCCATCCTGTTCACCTGATCACCTGATAAAGGGCTGCAGAAAGAAAAGAAAACAGGATAGGAGGTTAGGCTATAGTTAGATACTTCTTCTTAAACAAGACCAGAGAAAAAATGTAGAAGGAATAAAATGTGTAAAGGCAACCTTGACCCAGCTAAGTTTCAAGCACCTGAGTTTGTAACAGCAAAAATGTTATTTTGGTGCAGTAAGAAACACGAGTTCTGAACCAACTGGCAAGAAACAAGTAATGACACCATAGCAGTCTAGTCAGTGGGATTGTGCTTGTCAATGAGATTCATTTCACATGCAGTAGATGCCAACAGGCTTACCAAGGTTCACATAGAAGAAATCACATTTTTGATACAAAGTTAGACTATTATTTCATCTAAGTTCGTGTTTATCATGCCCAGCTTTCATATCAGATCTTACAACACCTTTCCATTTCACCTTTTTGATTGCAATAAATCTAACAAATGCAGGCTGCACTCACCTTGAGGAAAGATAGGGCCAAATGCCAACGTTATGGTACAGATAAGGAAAAAGAAAAAGTAAATTTCATTTCCTGTCAACATGTTTTTCTCTGGGCACTTTGATCTTACCTTATGCTGAATACTGATAACACCCTACATTCTATTATGTAATTATACCTGTGTTGTGCTCATTGATTAAGCACGACAATTACAGACGACTGTGCAAGACTCTCCACCTCAGTTCTGCATTGAGCCTTCTGGTCAGACAGAGGTAGCTGACACAGAAACTTCCTTTTCTTGGGATAGGTAATGGGTGCTTTTAAATTGTTACACAAAAGGCTAAGTTCACCTGACCTTAAAATCAGAAATAAAGATAAGAAACCTCACGAAGAGTCCAAATTTGGAACAGTCTAAAGAGCAGTTTTTCTTCCCATCAGTGTTCCTGCTGCTATGGGGAACATTTATTCTCTGGGTCAGAAAAAAAAGAAAAAATCAGAGAACAGTTGTGTCTAGAAGTTATGGTAGAAGGTTTGATATTACATAAAGATGCACCACAGCTCATTGCATTGGAGAACACATGACAAACAAACTTTCTGTTGTACACATTTCAAAGAAAAATGCCCCCAACTAAGCCTATAAGAGAATCAGATATATTGAGGTATTAACAGACACCTTGTAAAAATGTTATTTGATCCAAGCTTCCTGAGCCCTTAAAATATAAGATAACAAAATATAATGCAATAAATTCTGGATAAGAATGTTATTTTCCCTGTCTCTAAGTCATAAGTGCAACTTCAGTCTCCAGGAGGGCCTCTGTGGGGATGGATAGCATACTCTAAGGATGGCAGAGCTCTAAAACAAATGTGAGAAAAAAACATACAAGCTTCTTTGAATACACAAGAGGTGTAAATGACCACCTGTTTACATACAACTTCCTTTTCAGTGCTTTGTCATCCTACCATCCTGAATAAATTCAGAGCAAACTTTTCCTGCCAATTCACAGCCCCACACTTAAGCGACCTCTGGGACCAGCACAGGTTTTCCTAATAGCCAGAATGAAGAGAAAAACGTATTCAACAACAGAAACTTGCCAGGAATAATGCAGTATCAACACAGATTAGACTGAATTATGCCTTCCAAAGGAAGGCCTTTTCCGCTCACCCCTGCTCCTCTGTCTGCCCTCGCAATTGTAAGATGTGTCTCTTCCACAACTAAATCTTCTTATCACTCAGTTTGGTGACTTGGTAGTGAGATACATCACTCCAGTATCTCAGAGTTTCCCTCAGGACTGCAGAACATTCATTCTCCTCAGATGGTGTCCAGCCTCCAAGAGATTGTTTGCTTTCCTATTTGTAAACATTACCACATTTACTACGCTGTATTTTACTACTTGTGCATCGAGAAGTTAAAGAGGACTCCCACATACTATCCTGAAACATGAGATTTTATTGTAAACGTAATAAAAAGCTGTCAGTATCAGGAGCCACAGATGTAATCCTTCTCTCTCCTCAGTCCTCTAAGCAAGAGAAGTACTATGGAATTCGTGGACTTAAAAGTGTGAGATGTAAGGCTAGCATGGAGCAGCATATTCTTCAATCTGCTGCTTTCCTTCTGAGCCCTGTATGCACACATCAGAGAATCTCTTGTGAAAGAGGCTGATGAAGAGCATCTCTGATTAAGAAGCCTCCAAGTTGCAACAAGCCCTTTCAGCTGCCTCTTTCCTCACTACATCTTATCTAAAGTGTGAACCTAATTCGTAACTCAGTTTGCAGCCTTGGGGACTGTTTAAGCCTTTCTCAGCAAGGCTGAAAAAACCTGTCATAGCCTTGGAGATTTCCAAACTCTACTGACCCAGACTCTGAGCAACCTGATCCAGCTTTCAGATCAGTACTGCTTTAAGAAGAAGGCTGGACTCTATAACTTCCAAGGTGTCTTCCACCCTAAATTAATCCTATGATTTTACACTTCTGTCTTTAGCAGATACATCTTCTTGTCTTTCCCTTGTTGCAGATGGCAACTCTTCCCTTTTATTCAAGCTCACCAGCTAGGAAGGAAAGATTCACTTCTTTCATTCCAAACACAAACTAGAAATATCTACTGACTTTGGTTGCCCCATTTAAAAACAAAGTAAAAAACTGTTGTAATTTTACCATCTGCATCTAACAATGACCTATATCTGACCTGGAATTCGGCTGGAATTGTGATAAGCAAGTAAAACAACCGGATTGTTTTTAGGAGCTCTGTGGAAGTTTGTGGCTATTTGAGATGCCACCCATGTTGAAATCAAACATAATGACAGTCATTCTTCCTACATATTACAAATGGATGTGTAAGCAGTAATTTGTTGATCTCAGGTGAATCTGACAAGACATAAGAACTATGCACACCTCATTCTTAATTATATGTAATAGTATCTTTGATACAGGCAGTAGTGTCCTCCTTTTTTTTGTTTATTCATCCTAGTTCAACATAGTTTAATTAATACTTTTAATTGATACTTTTAAATGGCCTGTCAGTAAAAGCCAAACCAACAACCTCTCAGTAAAATCAACCATAATGTATTTCCTTAAAATGCAGCCTCACTAGCTTTACAACTGTATTCTTTACACAGATATTTTTCCTTATATTACTTATACAAATACATCCACTAAACAATTTTAAATTTCATTATATGATACCACAACTGCCCAGTTAGCCCCATTGACTTTCAGGATTGGTTCAAAGCCCACTTTAATCATGCAGGGACTGAATTCCTTACTCCTATGGTGGAGATTATCAGAGCACACAAGCTGTCCTTCCTATGTCACAGAGGTCCAAATATTCCTACAAAACAAGATTTGTTGCTGCAAAAAGGCAGGAAACATTATTTGCCTACAGTGATATCCATGTCTTCCCTCTTCTTCTTTCTCTGTTGTTCTTTCCTGATGGCCAGACCAAATTTTCAACATTATCTGGTTATTTCTCCCTTTTAGTCCCACCCCTTGCAATCTTTCATCACCTCTGGAATACTACTTGATGAGGTGTCACACAAGCTGCATCTAAAGCAATCCTTTTTGCCATCATCAGAAGGTTATTTCTTCATTTGAGGGAATTTTCTTTTTTTTTTTTTTTATTAATTCCAGGAAGGCAATAGTTTTCCCTGGTGTCTTTCTCTGCTTTGCAATATTTCCTGCCCTCTCTCTTGGTACAGAATTCCTCAGGAGAACTATCTTTGACCAATTCTACAAACTCTTTTTTATTTGAGATCTGTCAAGTTTAATATTGTTAGTAGTGCTTAGTTAATTATTGAGCTGACACTTTACACTCCTACCATCCTGTTGATTTCAATGAAGCAATTACCTCCTTTTAAAAAGGACACTCACTGGAGCTATGCAGAGTGGACAGAGGCACTCACGTTAAAACTTCAGCAGCAGAAGCTCTTCACAGAATAGAAAAAACATGAACTGGAAGAAAAGGGGGGAAGGGTTACAAGGATGATGGGGGGACTGGAACATCTCTCCTATGAGGAAAGGCTGAGGGAGCTGGGCTTGTTTAGCCTGAAGAAGAGAAGGCTGAGAGGGGACCTAATAAACACTTACAAATATCTGAAGGGTGGGTGTCAGGAGGATGGGGCCAGACTCTTTTCAGTGGTGCCCAGCGACAGGACAAGGGGCAACGG
>Ga0065711_1040147_pt1 | contig 17206 bp, 11 predicted proteins | sample Hoacrofraction12_FD_59098 | JGI IMG/M metagenome (GOLD analysis project Ga0065711, IMG submission 59098) | Hoatzin crop microbial communities from Cojedes, Venezuela - Epithelial fraction 12 v2 (version 2) | ecosystem: Host-associated > Birds > Digestive system > Esophagus > Crop | place... | reverse complement strand
ACCAAAAGCAAGCATGTTCCCACTCTGCGTTTCCAATGCCATCTTGGCATCTTCTGCTAATTCAGCAGCCCCTCCTTCCTACACCAAGAACAGAGCGCAAACTCTCAAACCAAACCAATAAAATGCCTTTCTTCCATCTTGACAGCTTTGTAGTAATAGCCATAAACGTCTCTCTTCCAGGACATCTTTGCCTCATGGTGCACAAGGTGGGGAAAGAAAAAAAAAGGGGCACAAATCCATGCCTTGTCGAGCCAGCAGCACAGCTCCCGCTGGTGGCAATGGTGAGAGACATCCGAGACAAGCGGAAAACACGGATGTTCTGGCAAGTATGTTTTAATCCCACCAACACAAAGACGATATCCTAATCTATCATCATCATCCAATACTTCCTCTACTTCTTTTTCCATTTATCTTTCCACTGGCATTGCCAAGGAGATACAACTTTTGGTTCCACTATTGCCAGCGGAGCTTTGCTGAAAGCCCTCCCCGCACCACACCCAGCTGATGCAGGCATGATCTGCCAACCTTTCCAGCGAACGTGGAGCTCCAGCCCTCACATACTGCATGAAATATGAATGCGTTTGGCGTATTGTGTTGTTATCACTTCAGTCACGAACAGAAGGAAAAAAATAAAAATTACATCCAGTTAAAACAAAGTTATTTATTCTTCAGTATAGCCCCATTTCTGTTAATTATTCTGTGATGGTTCAGATACCACTTGACTAAAAACCAGCGGTGGAATTAAAGAACACATATATTGTATGCAGCCGGACAGAGTAACATACCTAGAAGGGAAAAATCCACATGCATCTGCCTCAAACAGGAGGCAAAACCATTTAAATACCCTGGAATCATTTTTCTGCATGTTCAGTCATAAGAAAGCTTTTCCAACTTCTCTCCTTATACAGCATCAGAAGTGTTCTAGTACCCTTCTTAAAATGTAGAAGTATTTTTCAGACTCTTGCTTGAATATGTAACATTTTAAAGTACTCAAGTTTTTCCAGGTTACAACATGGCAATATTAAAATATAAGCCATTAAAAATGTAAAAGCAAGCAAAAGGAATCAGTGCAATGTTTTTAGTAGAGATGAATATTCTTAATCAATTTAAATCCAACGTCTAACATTATTCCTTTAGATCTTTCTCGACTTTCAAGCAAACATGAAATTATGTTTGGGGTTGAGCCTGATGTAGCTCAAGATCTGTCATAATGACAGGAGGAGTAGCTGGTAAATTAAGAAAAGCAGTTTTGCTGTTGAAGTAGGTAAGTGGTGTGTATCCGAAAGCAATAGCCAGCTCTGAACGACAGGGCAAAAAAGCTTTTCTTCACAGCGCAAACACGGCCCGCGACAGCTCTGATGTGTCGCAGCATCTACAACCAGCAGGTCTGAACTCCTTGGTGCAGACCTGAGCACACCAGGCCACTCGGAAAGCTGCTGCCTCTCCGGTAGGCACCCAGGACTCCTCACGGCAACACCACCCATCCATTGCAGAGCTCCTTCTCGAGGGAGATGGCCCCTTCCCGCAGGACAGTGGTCCCCGCGGGCTCCGCTGGCAGCAAAGGCGTCAGCCTGAATCGCCCGATGCGCAGCCTGAGCACAGCACCACAGCCCCTTCTCCCTTGTGAAATTTTACCTCGTGGGCTCATTTCAGCACAGGAACGCCCCACAGTGTTGGAAGCCAACTGTAAATAGTAAGATGTACCTTTAAAAAAGATCTTTCTGACCAGGTCTGGGTTTTCCTACCTCACCCCCAACTGCTTTTACCACCTGAGGCTTTACAGCTACAAAATGAGCACGTTGCATCCGTTACGCACGCTGCCTTTCAGACAGAGGTAACTGTATTTTATTCTTTGCTGCAGTGCAATACTGAAGCATCCTCTCCAGAAGAGAGCGTTCCACACCACAGAGAGGTATTAATAGCCAAAGCGGCAGTCCATGACATGATCTCTTACACTCACTGTATTAGATAAAGGGGACCTTACCTATGGTTTTACCAGCTTTCAAGAGACACTTGCAAGTGCTTGCGTGCACAGGCTTCTTGTAGACTACAACACCGCTTATGGTTTTAGATTCTTGTTTTATTAATGGAAATAGGCTAACAAAATAAATTCCAAAAGCTTTCTGCTTCCCACAGCTCGGGACTGGCTAAGCATCACAGAAATACATACCTTCAGGTTTTTTAAAGCCTGCTTCCAGAGCCAGACATTTCTCTTTTCAACCTGTCTTTATGCCACGTTGTTCCAAAATATGCAGAAAAGCATTGACTCATGTTTTAGAATATAAAGGATGCAAGCTGTAAATACAGAGCAAATGATCAACCAGAAATACAAATCCTTTTGTCAAAATGAAAGTCAGACTGAGGGATTTTAGGAGACTGTCCTTGCTATGACTGGGATACAGCTGATTTTCCTCCCAGTAGCTGCTGTGTTTTGGGTTTAGTAGGAGCCGAATGTTGACAACACACTGATATCGGAAACACGTCCTGCGCCCCATGCCACAGCCTGGACAGTCCTTTACGGCACCCAATGTGGGGCCCGAACCGACGGGCTTGCAGCAGCTAGCTGCCAGCTTTAAACCATGACAGTCACAAAACTCATCTCTTGCATTACACGTTAATCATGAAACCCACATGCAGAAAGGCATGCCAAAATTCTCTTGAAATAAGCCTTTTAATACCGAAGATTGACATATGAGCATATAACCCTTTAGCTTCAGGCAGCAAAACCAGGCTCATCCTGGGTACAAAGCTACTGCCAGCAAAACGCCGATGCCCACGTGCTCAGGGTGCAGAAGCATTTAAGAGCTGGCACTTGTAGTGGCTTCTGGCCAAAAGAAACTCCCCCAGAGCTCGGGGGACAACCACCACCGGTGTATAGGACAGCTTCAGCGGGCTGATACCAACAAGCTCTGACACTGCAACTCGGCATTTGATGAAGTGGCTTAGCTTTGTGGGAAAGGGAACAGAATGCAGACAGGTGTAGGTCAGGAACAGTTTGTGGGCTTCCCTTCCCCATTTCAAAAAAGCTTGAAATGTTCAAGTCATTGTCCTTAAACCAAAAATACTGATAGCTATGAGACAGATAGGAAAGGATGCCGACACGTTCCTCAAAGTAAAAAATTAGCATCTGTGGGATATATTGGAATACGCCCCACCTCTTCCAGGGACACTTGTGAAGCACTACCCTGGTGTTGCTGGTAAGTAAAGGTGGCCAAACGCTTTATCTACCAACATACAGAAGTTTGTTTTACTCAGTAAAACCGAGAAAGACTTATAAAAATATTTAGGAAAATCTTCAGCCTACCAAACCACGTCCTTGCTACATTTAAAAAGCCAGAAGCCAGCTCATCCAAGAGCTTCTAAGGTTTTCTGAAATATCTTGAGAATGAGCTGTAAAGAGACTCCTTTCATAAAAAAGAAAGACTTTCATCTTTCAAGCAATGACATGGAGGTATTCAAAACAAATTACAGCTCGCATTAAACTGAAACAAGTTTTACTAGGGAAAACAACCAAAAAAATCACTAATTAAAGCTAGCATGGAGACCTTCCTCGCAGGTCTCGGCAAAGTCAAAGCAATATAACTGTAAAGGTGAGATGAAATGACGGCTCTCTGCACGCAGAACAGACTGGAGAGTCACGAGCCGATGCTGCTAACGAGGCAGCACCAGCTCCACGCAGGTGCCAAGACACGAAAGGAAGGCAGCAGCCAATTCTAAGTCTAGCCAAGCTTGAAAGAGATGGTTTTCACTCCCTTTGAGGGATTACGGAGAAAGGGCTTAATAAAAGCACTTTGAACAGTTTGGGCATCTCTTTCCACTCTCTTCAGTTTCATGGCACTCGTCACAGCTCATCCTTTGCACCCTTGCACGGGCAGGTTGCCACAGACAGCTATGCAGGACCAGATCCGCGCTGCTGCAAACCAGAAAACGCCGCTGCAGTGTTGCAGGTCCAAGGAATTAGCGCGTCTCCTTCCTTTGGCTATTTGGAGGCTACTGAAACACTACCGTAGTGCAAGGTAAAAGCTGCCAACCAATACCAGAAGGACCAGATTTGAAGGAAAGGTGGTCTGTTCCGTTTTTCTCTCCAAGTAGCACTCAAAAGCAAGGACAAGCTACATGGAAGGGAGGCATTAAAGTGCTGGCCTCTGCCTCCATTTAAGAAGCTCCAAGTGCAGCTTTGTGGTGGTGGCTGAAGGAACACCAAGGAGGTGGGAGCGGAGAAAATTCCAGTATGGCTACAAGCCCCTGGAATAACTGCTCAGTAATGGGTAACCAGAAGGTCCATATATCACTTAAAAGGCTACAAGAGAAATGTCTAAATAATGACGTTTTAAAGCATCCATTTGTGAACATGAACAGGAATAGCTATCCTCAACACCCCAGGCATGCAAAGCCCCTTTCCAACGGCACAGAGCAGCGCTCACGCCTCCCGTGACGGGTTTGACCTGCCTCGCACCGAGCAGTCCGCAAGCTGTGCAAAGCAGCCGTTGCCTTTCTGTCTCTTCTATACCTACTAAGTGATGGTGGAAAGCTGTAGTAAGCCCATCTCAGCATTTATAGCTTCTAGCTTTCTAAAACCAACATCTTCTGAAACATAAAGGATGGATTTCTAATACAGCTGTATGTAAAAATTAATCACGTAATTGCAGCCCTCCAAATTTACAAAGTTATTTTTCACATCTATTGCCTTTGTGGATGGTATCACTACAATTTTTGCTTGCAAAGAATGCCTGCAACAAACCATAGCCCTTCCCCCCCAATTAATTACAATTAAAACATTCCTACAAAAGTGTTTCTTCAACAAATAAAGCAATTTATCATTCGTGCATGTTTAGAAACTCAGATACAAAAATGTTTGTTCCAGCAGGCAACATTCAGTCAAGGAAAACAAAAAAAATGGGCAAACATGAGCAGGTCAGTCTCCGCAGAGACGCAGCGGCAATGATAAATGGAGCTCGCACATCTCACACTTGGGCTGTTTGGGAAACAAAATCACCTGCTGGCATTTGTTTCTTTTTCATCCCTGCTGTCCATAAAACACAAAAACCAGCGCAGGCCCCACAAAACTCTTGACGGCATTACGCACAGAGTTCTTTGCTCCACAAAGCCACTGTGACCTTTTGCACCTGCCACCATGGACCGGACCAGAAGGAAAGGCGAGATGGAACCCATGAGGAGGACCCAGCCACGGAGCAGCTCTGCCAAGTACCATCCACCTGCAGCGACTGCGATTCACTGCGGTTCATTCAAGGTCCGGCTTCGGAGGAAGAGCAGGACTTCAGCAGGCAAAAGCAAGACAGATGAGAGCGAGGGGTAGGAAAAAGCTGGTAGGAGAGAAAGCAGGAATGCTGAGGAGGAAAGCAATCGACCAGAAAGACGGGTGGCTGAACCCAGTTGCTCGCAGCTGTCACTGAGATTCGAGTAGTGGGGGATTCCTCAGTTTTGGTACTAGTCTTTCTCCATGCTTCCCTACATACCCTTGAAAAAAAACCACAGTCTCCTCACTGATCCTCTTAAAAGAAGATTAATAACATCGTCTGAGGAAGGTGAAGAGATCTGAGATGAGAGAATTAAACAAAAAAAAATCTTGTGCAACTGGAGACGTTTTATGGATGCAAAATGGTATTATTTTCAGGTACTTAACCCCACACCATCATTTCTTGACAGAATTGAGTGTAAATCAGTTCTTTTGAATTTTTAAAAGCCTGTTAAAAAGGGGAAACAAAGCCAGGAAACGTCTTTCCCCAGCGTTTATTGTTCTCAAATTTACAAAGTGATGTATCAGGTAAATATTTTGGGTCACAGTTTAACTGGTACAGCTTTGAGGTCAACGTGGTGGCACAACTGCAAGAGCTACCTTCTCAAAGTAACCTGGGGAGAAAAGCAGACGACCACTACAACAGACTGGTTAGCACCCTCTTGGCTCACCCCTAGCACCGAGGGAACCCTGGTGAGACCTCTGCTCATTAGTTTCTGGAGCCCATCTGTAGCACTCAACACCACAAAACAACTTTTATGTGGCTTCTGCTGCCTCCATAAATCCCTCTTTTATAGTTTATCATGCGAGATATCAGCCCCAGTTCTATTTTATGATACAAGAAGAAAAAAGTCTGTAATGATCTGCCTAATGATAGCATCTCATGAGAAATTCTATATTACAACAATAAAGTGCCTGTTTGTTTTAACCTTCTATTACTCTCTAGGGACTCATTCACACTGCATTGCACAGAATTCACATGCACCCTGTGAAGGTTTCCTATCTGTTGCTCCCATATTATCATTTAATAGAATTTTTTTTTTAAAGTACTTTTTTTTCCCATGATACCGTGCAGCAATGCTGAAAACCACAGGCAAAAGGAGAGAGACATCTTTTACACTAAAATATCAAGGGGATGAAGTTCCAAGCAGCAGCATCCGTTATCTGCAGGTAAGATGCTTTTCAGTCCTGGCTAACCCAGGTAGTGGAAGTGGTTACTTGTGCCTCAGTCGGAAACGATCAAAGTGAGGAAAAAGGATTAGATGTCAAAATACTTGAAACGTATCCCTTTGATCAGGATCAAAATCAAGGCTGAACTTTGAATATAATGTGCTAGTACATTTCAGTGGTCTTTTGAAGAAGAAAAAACTTAAATTCATGAACATGTAATACTGTTGCTACGAAGGGGATAGTAAAGCTGACATCTTATTCTCTTTCCCTAATTTGGTAAACCCGCCATGCTTACAACTCTCAGTTCTTGCTTAAGAAACTGAATTTCTGCTTTTTACCGGGGCTGCACGACTCGCGCCATCCTCATCAGCTGCAGTACCGGGCCTGACACCTTGCTCCCGCTTTCCACACAGCCATCGCAAACCAACTCGGTTACGCCTGACCAGGTACGAAAGCACGTCTGTCTGTCATTTCTACCCATCATCTACAGTAGACACAGACCTGTATCACGCATATCACAATGACAGTGACAAAAGGAGTAATCTCTGCTACCTCTCAGTTACCAAGTCACCAGTATTTTGAAAAATGCAGAGGAAGAATCTGAAATATAAAAGGAAGAAACATTCCCGAAAGCCACCCTCCATGCCGAAAGTCTGGTACAGAAACCCTCAGCAGATTAAAATTGCTACTCAGGCCTGAAATGTAGACATCACGATGAGGTCATTAAGGTAAGAAGAGGTCTGAAAGCATCTAAGTGGTTCCCAGAACTTAAGAACAAAGAAACCAAGAACGCAACTGCAAAACACAGATTAACGCACAAGGTCACACCAGACTAAGTCAAAGCTAAGCATCAAGGTGGCTACCTGGACTCTCAAGACAGCTGTAAAAATTAATAAACTAGCAGCAGAAAGAGACTGACGTGAAGAAGACTGGGAAGTCAACACACAGTAATAAATAGGGGTGCTTTTAGTCCTGTATCAGATCTGTTACAAAGCAACCTTCTCAGGGAAAACCACAAGTTCAAGTTGTCAACGGTAACTTCACAGTAACTTTAGTTCAAAGCCTGGATTGAAGCCTGGTATTTGAACAAAAGAAACCTCTTCTTTGTAGTCAATAGAGATTTTTCCGGGAGTTCACTCTGAATACGCGCAAATTATCTTTAGACATCCCGAGACAGCCATGTGAGCAAAAAAGTAAATGACTGGACTATTAAGTGAAATTACAGTATTGGCTAGAAGATAAGAGAACGGGCCAAGAACCGAGACGCAGGCAATGATTATAAAAATTAAACTGCTACAGTTTAAAAGCCAAACAGTGTGAAAGATGATTACAGCATGCCTGAGTCAAAAATAATGCAGACAGTCAGCAATACAATGTCTGATTTTTATTCCTATTTAGTCCCTTCTACGATTAGAGGCTTGCTTGTTTGCTTGCTCCAGTGTTGAGCGATGAACGCGTTTGTTGACTTCTTTAAACAATGTCTATTTTCCGCACGGCAGGAGCTTGCATTCCGTCATTGTGTCAGCGAGTTGTTTCTTGCCCAGGAAGATAAAACGCAGCTAATTACCCTACAAAATCATTTGCACTCCGAGTACTCCACCCCTCACATTCAGTGTCCAAACTACGGCCAGACGCTGGCGCTGCCTCCTGTTCGCTTTCCAGCAAAAGTTACTTTTCATTTCTACTCCTGTGGTATAAAAATGATCCAGACTCAAACACTGGAGAAAATTACCAATGTTAACTGCTGCCAATTTTATTTTTTTATTTCTCCAAACAAAGAAAACAAGATTTAAGAATTCTTAGCTAATGCAAGTTTTCTTAGACTAAAATACATTGCCAACAAGTAGCTTAGTTCTGAAAGAGCCTGCATGCACCTTGATGCGCATTGACCAGGGGGAAGAGAGGAAAAAAAAAATCCAGCTTTCATTCAAAAAAAAGTTATTATGGATTCTGATGCCCTTTGCATTGTAAATAAAGATGAGGCACACAATCCCTCACAGGCTAAAAACCTAGGAGCCACCAAAAAGCTCCACCTTGAAGTGAGAAACCTGAACCACAACTAAAATTTACTTAGGAAGTTACCAAATTTATTCTGGAATGGTCCTGCTCATTAATGTTTTGAATGGGTGAAAACTTTGGGGATATTAAATTCTTCAGTTGTTCTTTTTCTTTACTCCAACAAAAAAGAAGACAGATGAAAATTCAATGTAAAATGTTTTTCACGTAGCTCATAATGGTATTGTTTTTCTAGGGCATATTTCAGATATTGTTAGTTATTATATTTAAACAGATACTGATATGCTTAGCTCTCGAGAAGTATATTTCTCAAATAACAGTGGTGATTTGGGAAATCATTATGATGGACATTCATTCAGGTTTGAAATAACGACACTAGGAGATAAGCACTCCAGGACTGAAGAGCTGCTTTCAACAGTCTGAATTATTCTACATCAAAGGTTGAGCCAAAATTAACCTCCAATATAATCCTAATTTATCTAATGAAAAGTACTACGTATCTCACTCACACATAAGTACATTTAGCAATTTTACATGTTCTTCTAGTAAGAACTTTCTTCCCATAATGACTGAAAGTTTCAAGCTTGTGAAAGCAGCAATTTGTTCCCTGTCTGCCATGAATAGTTCTTCGCTAGGTGCAAAAAAGGACTTTGGTATATGACAAAGGCTCAGACAATGAAGTCAGCAGCTGAAGAAATGACTGTGTTCTGCATTGCTACATTCCATAATTATATAAATTTAATCCTCAAAGTTTGCTTTAGTCATAGCATTTCGCTTTACAATGTTAAAATTGGCTTTTGATGGAGACCACGATTCTTCTCCTTCCCATCCACAGCACTACTGATAACGCCCTTCTCATCAAGTTTTGAATAACCAGAAGAAACGCTATCAACAGTGAGATTAGGTCATGTTCAGAGACCAAATTAAGCCTTTCCAAAGGAAAATTATTAGCTGTAGTTGCCTATAGTCTCTTCCCTTCCTTCTCGACCTCCTCCATATACATCTTAACCTAGAACCCTCCCTCTAATCCTTCCTCTACGCTCAGCAAAAATCCAGAGAGCAGGCTCGGGCTGAGCATCCCGGTGCCCGGAACTTACACGGACAGGCAAACAGAAACGCAGGGGTAAGCCGCGGGGTGCAGCAGCAACACCCCCGTCCCAAATCGTCTCGGGGCGTAGGGCTGTCCCCAGCCACCACCAGCCCCACGTTTCGCAGCATGGAGAACTCTGGCAGCGGCAAGGCAGGGCTGCCCGCTGCCCAGCTGGAGCAGCAAGGCACTCCCATCCGCAGAGAGCTTCACCCAAAGTGTGGTTTCTTCTAAACCACCTCGTTAGCAAACAACCCGAGACATCAGCGATTGCAGAGGCAAAATATGCCAGGGAAAGATACATCAGCAGCCTGATTTTGTTTTGAAGACAAACCCTATCTTCTTACACAGGCAGCACAACTGAACTACAACCAAATTAATCCCTCTGCTGAGAATTACATAACAGCATATTAACATTCACTTAAAATCCGAGATTTAAATAACTTACAAATAAAGTCAACTGAAGTAGTAAGAAGGCAGAGAGAATGAATTTACTGGAGCATACGGATCACAGCTAATTATACGGTTTTAAAGACACTCAGATTTGCTAAAATATACGTAGTCAACAATGTCATCGTGAAACAACCCAGAACATTCTAGTAATACAGGAATAATCAACATTTAGGTCCACATCTGAGTCTGCTTGGGCTTTGCACTGAGGAATCATGACTACAATGAAATTAAATGAGATGAGATGAGACGAGATGAGATGAAGGAAGCAGCCTGAATAGTGGAAGTCAGGTTCGGGATGTATGTCTACTCTCTTTTTAATCAAGCGTTTTCATTTTATAGTAGTCATGTTGCTTGTGTTTACCTATTTTTTCCCTTTCTTCCAATCGTAATTGAACATGTGTAAGTCATGTTAAGAATGTTTACATATTAATTGAAAATATACATATAGATGGATCTCAGTGGTGAAAATGATCATAATTCTACTGTCTGGCCCATGGGCAAGCTTTCTGCGAAGTATTTGTAACCTCATGATCTCTCAAAGGGACACATATATGTAAATAAAAGTATTTTTATTTTAAATAGTAGCTATATAAAAGCAAGGTTTTTTTCTATTCTTAAAACATTCACAAAATGCTTAACTATGTTAAATATGATGTCAGCGTACCACAAATAGAATATATATGGTAAAAACCAAACGAGACACTGAAATTACTAATTAGTAGTTCAGAATAGGAGATTTTTAGTATGAAAGATGTCTGAAACTATTATTTCATGCTGCTAAATGTGAAGAAAAGACGATTAAAGCAGAAGTTGGGAGAAGGCTCATTTAGAACATTCCAGCAGCAGATCAGTGTCTTGGTACAAGAATAAAATTAAACAAGAAACTAAGTATTCTCAGTGAGGATGAGAATGTATTACTAAGAGCGAGGGCTGGAATGAAGGTATTCACCCTGCCTAGGAGGGAGGGAGGGAGAAGTGTAAACAAAAGACATTCATAGTTCCAAAAGAGAACTTTGAAAAGAGAACAAAAACTTTTATCTCTCTTGGGGTGGAAAAAAAAGTACAAAAGGGGACGGGATGTTCCTCACCAGGTAGGCAATTCCAAAATTCGTATCACAGCCAGAATTACTCACCACAGGTGTAAAAACCAACAATAATAATAACAGACTTTGCGTGGAGCAGCTTATTCTTTGGCCGAATTCTTCCCCCTTTACGCACCAAGCTGAGAAGAACCATGAGACGCTGATACTTGATCCGTACGCTAGCCTCAGTTTAATTATCACTGATTTATGTAAAGGAACATGTTTTAGTACTATAGATTTCAGGAGCGTAAAAAGTAAAGGAAAAGTATCAGCGTTGTTGGTGTTGCTATTACAAATGACCCAGATCAAAATGGTTTGACCGTGAATCACCATAACACATTAAACCAGGAATTTTACAGCTCTTTCTCGCCTGTTCTGCCCTCCACCTCCACAAGGTTACATTATCCCAGAGCTGTCACAAAGTTCTGCTTTGTTAACGCCATTTTATGTTAGAACAGATTCAAACAAACTAAATTTATTGTCTCAGGTAGGCTTTTTATAGAATAAGATCCACTTCTATACAATTTCTATTGAGGAAGCTGCAGCCAGAACTTCAGGCTTTCTGAACTGGAAATGTCCCAGCTTGTTGGGAAACCGAGCAAACGACACCTCAGCATGAGTCCAGGAATAACTCGTTCAGCTTTTATTGAAAACAACGAGCCGGTACCTTCGTGCAGCCAACAAGACGCTCCCGTGGTGGGTACCTGACAGCAGCAGCAGACGTGTCGAATGGAAACGCTCTTCTGGGGACGCATTCCCATGGCAAAGGGCAGGGTTAAGCACTGAAGACATATTGACTCCTGGCTCACAGAATAAACAGGGATTTGTACTGTGTCAAGGGGAAAAATCCTCACGTTCTTCCAAGACAACCGGTTCACTACCTTCAGCACACAGTTTCCCCGGACACACGGCACAGCCGGAGTCTCCAGAGTCCCGAGCTTAAGGGCAAGCATCGCTTCTGCTGCGCCCCAAAACCGTACGAGCTGCCATCTCTCTTACAGTGTTGGAAGAGAGGAAAAAAACCTGCAATAACAACGTTACTGCTCCCCAGAACAGGAAAGTTTTCTGAAAATCAGAGCTCTCTCCTTGACCTCTGCCTGGGGAAGACCCACCCTAGGGGCCTCCTGCTCAGAATGAAGATACGACTTAAGCCGGTTTTCCCTACAAATACACGCGAGAGCTGAAGCAACATTAACTTGCTTTCATCCTGCTGCAGAAATTGGGATCAGCAAGCAGCAGTGAGGGGTGCACAGCAGAAATTCAAGCTTTAGACCTCACGGAGCTGCGGAGGACAGAGCAAACAGCAACGCTTAGGTACTTTGCACACTGTAGTGATAAGTATACATTACAACATTTTCAAAAGCTGGCCACACTCAATATTCTTCCCTTCCACAGCTACTTATCCAGGTGATAGCAGACTCTAGATGTTTATTGCAGGGTGCCCGAAGGAAAGCCCATCAGCTGTGTCAGCCACCGTAATCACACTCAGCTAATGGACCCTTCAGAACCAAGCAGGCATAGCTTATCAGCAGGATCGCAGTGATGAAATACATAGTCGAGACCAACCCTCAATAAATCTGCTTTCAAATAGAGTATCTTAATTAAAAAGGTTCATGGTTTGCTTTTTTCTAGGTGAAGTTAATTGCCTAGCGACAGTTACTGAGGTACCCCGATGGTAACCACCCATCGATGGCCAATTCTCGAAAGCAAAGGAGTCAACAAGCCCTGGGGTGTGCCCTATAGGTACCCCTCGCTGCGGGCAGCCACCTTAAGGGCCCCTAAAGGGAGGTGGGGGGGGATGCCTGCCATGTGCCCTCCCTGCTACCCAAACGGCCGCCTACACCAGGTCTACTCAGCGTCTGCTACAAACAGGCAAACCCAGAGTCACGCGAGACTGAGCCGATCGTAGGCACCGCTGCTGGGCAGCGCGAAGCCTCCTGACTTTCCTTCAGCCCTTGTGGTGCTTCTTGGTTTTGGTAGGGAAGGGCCTCCTGCTTCTTTTTTAAAATATATATATACACATACATATCTCATATCGTACCCCTTTCATATACCATAACCACAGCGGGATGTTAAGGATGGAGTCTCACACCAGGCCGCACGCACCGACCACATCTGGGCCTGTTCACTGGAACCCAAGATTATCAGAATGGCCCTGATATTTATCACGCAGAATTAACGTCCTAAAATATGACACATACAAAAATTCAAATTACAGTAAATAAAAAACCAGTCTCAGCTCCTAGTAGTTAAAGCAAAGGTCTTTAGAAAGGACAAAGTAAAAGAACAGAGAATTACTGGCTAATATTTTCCTGCTCTGCAGTGCTTGGTTTGACAACAGTCCACAAAAAAAAAAAAAAATTGCTCAGATTAGCACCTCTTCAACACCTCCTCACAACTGAGTAATTAAAAAAACCACGAGGGCAAACTACAGGAGCGTGATTTTTCTGGCAGTTCAATACTAGGTATGCGTGAGCAGACCAGAGCTCACAGGACCCGGCCCTGCTCAATGCTCATTTGCGCGTCGCGGTGCTTAACGAGGGCCTCGCTGCGCCGTGGCCGGGCGACCGCGGCACCAACGCTCATTGCCCCGTTGTGTGTGGACTGGCTGGTCAGGCTGTGGTAGCTTGAAGGACCAGTAAAAGTCCTCCAAAGGAGGCAGGCTGATGGCATGGTGACCAGCCAAGGACGCTGATGGTGCAAGAGGGGTACCAGTCTCCAGCTGGTTGGTGGAGATGGATGGTGGGACATCCTTGGTCACCCTGAGAGGGCCTGGGAAAGCCTCCGTGTGCCCGTCTAGACACCGTCTCTTTGCTGGCAGGGTCAGAGAGGTGGTACAGACGCCCCTGAGGCTGCCACAGGAGATCCTGGGGGGAACCCTCACCGCACGAGGGCCCTGCCTGTGCCGAGGGCACCTCCCCTGTGTGCCCAGCCCTTCTGAAATGGCTGTGGACACAAGAGGTGGTTTGGTTTGAGTTGCAGATTGACACTTGGTTGGTTTTTCTTCCACTGTACTCATCAGATCGTTTTTATATGCTTCCTGAAGAAGGGATCTGCGGTTGCTGTCTTGGGTCACGGAATGTGTAAGCATTCGTTATTACAAGGTGTATTTTATAGAAGCGTAATGCTCATTTCTTTTGAGGGTTTTCCCCACTGACCGGTGAAATACAAACCAAAGCAGCGTGGTTCGAAGCTGCTCTTTTTTGGACTTCAAGGATAGATTTTAAAGTAATGGCTTTATGAGTGAGCATTTTCCATTTATATTTATTTTTGGTTACTTTTATTTGGTTACTTTTATAGAGGGTATACTCTTGGTGTTGGAAGTATGAATCAAAACAAGGAGGGAAAGTTGAAACACTGGCTTATAGCTACTTTCTGTAAATACAAAACCAAATACATTTGGTTTTATAATCTGTTTTGATCTATCTATATCTTCATGTACACACACATATAAATATGCAAATATTTAACTATTTATCTCTTTAATTCATTTTATCCAAAACGCAAACATCTGTTACCAGACCCTCACATATTACAAAGGATCTTCACTCTGTTCTCTTCAGTGAAATTCTACTAAATTATCTGAGTGCCTGGTGGATCCCATGACTGTGCCTCCAAACGGCCAGCTGCTCTCCCTCACAAAAACCAAGCTCCTTCCAAACTCCACAAACTTCAGGCTTCACTTTTGCAATCACTTTCCTGACGTCTAATGCTGATCTCTGGGAGTAAAACCAGGGTGAATGCTTTTAATTTAAAGTTCACAGTCAGTAAAGGTGATAGACTTAAGTAAATCTGAGGATTAATTGAGGATTAACTGCTAATCTGAGGATCATACTAACAAAAACGCACAGGCCAGCTCTCATATTTGAGCCAGCAGGTATTTTATGTTTACGTACCTTTATGGGTCAGACATACATTTTCATGCTCTTGCTTGCAATGTGCAAAAAAAAGCCTTTTTAAAATACTCTGGTATCTGTGCTTATGCGAAGGGCTGAACCTTGCAAAGGGAAGATCCTCCTGCCCAGAGCTGATGGATATTCTGCCTCGGTGTGCCTGCCAGACCGAGGAATCAGTAATTCAGTAAGGTGAGTAAGGTATTAGGTATGGAAACACGCCTGAAGCCACATGGGACAGCAGCAGTTCAGAGCAGAGAAGGAGCTGATCTGCAGTTGTTTGTGACACAGCAGCAGCAGCCACGTCCCTTCACCGCGAGCTGTAAAGTTATGAAAACTTGGGATAAAAAAAACCCCCACAAAACTCAAAGCATGCTGCAACCTAATTAAAATTAATGTTCGTTTTGATAGGCTTTGATTTATGAAGATACAGATATTTTATTTGCGCTGAAAATAAATCATGTGTGTTTGCAAGACTGAGGTCTTTGTCTCAGTAAAAACACAATTATCGCAGTTAAATCTATAAATCATGTTCCAATCGTACTGCGTATGTGCGCAAATGATCAAGAGATGTAAAAATAATTTGAGAAAATTTAATTACTTTAAAAAGCAATCCAAAAAGTGAACAAAACATCAGGCTTATTCCTTCCCTCTTTATTTCTTCTCGTAAACATGTTCATTTAGGGTTGTGAATATTTTTTGTTTTATACTTCTTTGCTTCAGTAATGGATTTCAAGTGAATCACAATATTTTTTGATTAGTGAAAATCTTTCTTAATACCCTTAGGTTCCTCTTTAGCCCATTCACAGTAATGCCTATATGTGATTTTTTTTTTATTATGTAGTAAAGTACTCTTCTTTCTCAAAAGGAAGTTTTGAAAAACTCTTTTTCATTTCCATCACAGAGCTCAATTAAGTCCCATACATTACATATACCACTGATTATTTATGCAGACTGTATTGATAAAATAGTTATGTAACTGCATAACGAATAGCCTGATAACCACTGCTAGGGAGACTTAATTTCCAGAGCAGTAAATCTTCATACAATTCTGTTCTTTCACTCAGAAAAGCATGTCCTATTATATATGGTTTATATCTATGTAGAAATCCCCAGCTAGTGTAATTTCAGCTTTCAAGGTGAAAAACTTCACTATTTATTGAATAAATGATAGGTCTTTAAAATTACCAACATACATTGGTACTCACTAACAACGTAGAAACCAGGCAAGTCTCTGCAGTCATAACTGCAAGGGGCAAATACACCCAGATTCACGCCATCTTCACGAGCTCAAAATTTACTCATAGATCAAATCTTTGGAAATCTTATTAAGGGTAGCACCTTGAGATGTCATGATTAATCCATACAAGTCCTTCAGGAAAAATCTTTGTGTAGTCACTTTGAATGCCTCAGTAATTAATTCCTCAATGTCATTTAGCTTGACTCAGGAACATAATGTAGGCTACGCAGAAAATAATGCTGTCCTCCTCATTGCAGGTGAGGAGGACAAATGACAATTAGGGATTATTTATGCTTTTTTATTTTAGAGGTAATTGTGTATTTATATTTAAACGTTATTCAGATTTTGCTACTTCATTGCATAGTTACATACATAGAAAAACGAGTAGTTTTTAACTTCTTTTGGCTGTGGAATAACATGGAAAAATTGTCCATTATACATCTCTCAGGGTGAGGCAAAGGGCTAATTTATTTGGCCCAGAAAATAATATACCTCTAATCACAAATATCGAACAGAGAATCTGAGAATAGTTTTTTTTAGTAATTAGTGTTTCCACTTCATGATTCTCTAACAAACAAAATCCACTTTCCTACATCATGTAAAGCCATTAGAGCCTACATATAAAAATGGGCAAACTACTGTATTGACGATGATTCTCAGTCATTTGGACCGAGCTTTGATGTCCTACGCTCCTACGCTTCTGCACGCACCCATCTGCATGCCTGGTGTACCTCCAGACCTCTCCAAATCCAAATCGCTCCCCCCGTGCATCGCTGAACCCTCCTTGGGCTGCAGTGGGAAGGGCTGGGACAGAATCACAGAATCACAGAATGGTCGGGGTTGGAAGGGACCTCTGTGGGTCATCTAGTCCAACCCCCTGCCCAAGCAGGGTCACCTGCAGTAGGTTGTAGAGGACCTTGTCCAGGCGGGTCTTGAATATCTCCAGAGAAGGAGACTCCACAACCTCCCTGGGCAGCCTGGGCCAGGGCTCCGTCACCCTCAGAGGGA
>Ga0065711_1040145_pt1 | contig 17208 bp, 11 predicted proteins | sample Hoacrofraction12_FD_59098 | JGI IMG/M metagenome (GOLD analysis project Ga0065711, IMG submission 59098) | Hoatzin crop microbial communities from Cojedes, Venezuela - Epithelial fraction 12 v2 (version 2) | ecosystem: Host-associated > Birds > Digestive system > Esophagus > Crop | place... | reverse complement strand
GGGTTGGGTCCTCGCCGGGCTTCGGGTCTGAGCGCTCGCACCTCGGGTCCTGTGCTCAGCTTTGGGCCCCTCACCACAAGCAGGACATGGAGGGGCTGGAGCGGGTCCGGAGAAGGGCAGCGAGGCTGGGGAGGGGGCTGGAGAACCAGTCTGATGGGGAGCGGCTGAGGGAGCTGGGGCTGCTCAGTCTGGAGGAGGCTGAGGGGAGACCTGAAGGGAGGCTGTAGTGAGGTGGGTATCGGTCTCTTTTCCCAAGCACCAAGTGACAGGACAAGAGGCAATGGCCTCAAGCTGCGCCAGGGGAGGTTTAGATTGGATATCAGGGAAAATTTCTTCACAGAAAGGGTTATCCAGCATTGGAAGAGGCTGCCCAGGGAAGTGGTGGAATCACCATCCTTGGAGGTATTTAAAACATGTGGTTTAGCAGGCATGGTGGTGTTGAATTGACAGTTGGACCTCATGATCTTAGAGGTGTTTTCCAACCTCTGATTCTATGATTCTCTGAGCCTTAGCAAGTTGATGGCAAGAAAACAAATCTGGCAGTTGATCTGCCCCAGTGCCTCATCACCATCGTGCCCAGCTCCTCAGCGAACAGCAGCACTCAGTAGTTCTTAATCAAGTCCAATAGCTCTCCCGAAGCCTTGATGTATCCTTTCACAAGAACCAGCTTTGCCTCCTAATGAACTTCTCTCATCTTCAGGGGGACAGCAAAGCCCTGAGGATAAAATTCAGCAGGCATCAGCACAAGTCTGCGCTGGCTCCACAGTGCACTGTGCAGTCTCTGGGAAGCATTCTGCTCCTCAGGGGAGAGGTGTTGCGACTTTACAACAGGGATCTTTCCCAGCCTTCTAAAACCTCATGAAAAAGAAGAACAGACATCCTGTTCTCTCATCCTGTCCTCTCAAGTCCAAAGCATCTCCCCAGTGCCGCAGCCTCGCACTTGCCACTGCCCTGGCAGTACCAAGCAACCTCAGCTGCCCCTTGGTCTAGTGTAGGGGTGCCCCAACGCGTCCCTTGTTCCACGGCGAAACGCAGCTTTACCTGGCAGGAGACAAATCGGGCAGCTGCAGTTCTTTACCGGCACGGCCCAGTATGGGTGCGTGTCCTGGGTATGCGACATCCTCTCCCTGTGTGCTCCATGTTTACCGCCCTTGGCAGCGGCACCCATGCGTATCCCTCATCCCACGCCCAGCTATAAAGCGCAGTAGCCAGGTTACCTCCTGCTAGTTAAAGAAGTAGAAAAGAGCCCAGACAATCAAACTTTCCAAGAGTAATTTATAAAGAACTTTTAATTCAGTAGTACAAAATGACAGATAACCATCCCTCCCGAACACATCACCTGCAGAGGAGCGGCGAGGTTGCAGACTCAGCTTAAAGGAACATGACAGTATACAGAACACGTACTTCAAACTTGAAATTAGCTGAAGCCTTTAGAGACAAACTATCTTCAGCAAATACGAATTTAAGTGACAATGTAGGAACAGATGCTCTCCTCCCAGAGCACGTTACTGCCCTGGAATCACCAGTGCTGGAACCACTTCTTCCCCTCTGAAATAATCCAATGTATTTTGACTGAAACCTAAGACGAGCACATACAAGCTCAGATCCGAGCGCTCTCAGTCACATCTCAGGTGAACTGAGTGGATTGCTGAAAACCCTCTTGTCCTTCTATGCTGTCACTTGCCTTTTAATTTTAAACCTGAGCACCACCTCCGCAAATCAGGCACTCCCTTGGTCCATGTCTCCCCCAGTTCGCACTGGCCCTTATTGGGAAGTGTCTCCATGGCCTTGGCAGTCTTCAGTCCCTGCGCTCATTACAGTGAATCTGTTAGTACTTTGGTTTCATAGATCTATAAAACAGATATTCGTGTCATACTAATTTAACTCTTACAAGGGATTAGCGAATCCGAAGTCTAAGACTACAGAGGATGTAAGATATAGGACTAGATCTAAACAAACTGAATCAGAACTGCATCATGACTTCATGGACTACTGCTTTAAACTTGCTATTCCTGACATATCTAGGCAAAGGCCCCAGAGTTAGAAGGCCACGTTAAAGCATGGTCCCATAAGGTTCAGCAGATCTTCTCTAGATCCTTTTTTCTCTGACGACAGGGGAAATGTGCTCCCTTCTTGCCACAAGCTGACTCTGTAAACATATCCCACTGTGCCAATCACACTGGGTGAAATCATGAGCACTTAATCAGTGTCACCTTCCAGATTATCTAATCTCTCCCTTCTTCTGACTGCATTTCCTTCCAAGACAGGTGTCAAGGATCACCTGACAGGTGAGACACAGCTGCCTGGATTTTCCAGCTCTTCCAACTAGGATTTGAGTGGGTACTCTCTCCAGTCCAGGCTTTGGAGTTCCCACTTGTGGGACAATAACGCTCACAACAGAAGGGACTGACATCCGTACCACTGCAGAACTGGTCATCAGGCACATGGCAGCATTTCCTTTGAGAAGAAAATGTGTTCTCTGACGTCTTTCCAAAGCTTTCATTCCACTCTGCTCAGCTTTGATTTTCTGAGTGTGTATGGGGCACCTCTCTCCTCAAAAGAGGTGTCCTCGAATTGAGACTGAGGGTCTCACACTTGCTTGTTAGCGGTAATCACTAATAGCAATGGGGCAGGGCCTCCAGAGGCTGATCAAGGCTCAACAGACCCCCACCATACAGCATTAGGTGGTTAAGACTTGACATTGCCAGATTTCATCCACTTCTTTGTTTTTTAAAGTATTTTTCAAGATTAACACATTTAACAGCTATGGTATAGTCTAATACACGTCAAACCACTTTGATCCCTTTCTACCTGCTTCAAGACTACAACCTATATTAAGCTTTTCTTGAAGAAAGACCAAAAACTTCCTTCCAATATCACTAATTACAAACACTTCCATTTAGGGGAAGCAGGAATTCAGCTACGATAATGCAATCGCACTCCATTTTATCTACACAATGAGCAAAATTGTTTCTACAGACGGTGGACTGGATTCATCCAAGACCAGGTCAGGAGCACGTGGACAGCAGCTATCTTTCCTTGACATGGCCATTGGCGAGATGGGCTCGGTTGTTCAGTGACTCAGACCCATTCCTCTGGATATAATTGTTGCTCGTGACGTTGCTGAAACACGTGATCCCGTTTTTCTCCTTCTCCCAAATCTTTTCTCTTTCTTCACCCTTGTCACTTTCTTCCGTGTCACTTCTCATATCCTTTTCCATCTACAGAAAAATGTAAATGAGAAGCAATACAAACACAGCAACCTGCAGAAGCAGCAGTGCTAGCTGAGCCACAGGCTAAACATCCATCTGCTACTTCAGCCACTTGCCTTTGGCAAACAGTTCTACCAGGTCCTTTCAGCTTTTACATCACCTTTGGAAACAGATTCTCCCCATCTCTCTGATGTCGGTCTCAGTGGAACCCTAGCTGGGATCCTGATAAACATCAAGGAATTACTGCGCAAGCTGAGAAGCTGTACCAAACCACAGATGCCCAGGACTGAGGACAACCACGTAAAGACTAAGGAGATCCACACGGCTGCTTTGGGCATCAGCATGTGGAAGAAGGATGGGGGAGGCAGTGAATCAAGCTATTTTACATTTTCCAAAGGGGCAAGGAGATAGGTGCTGACCAGACCTGGCCTGGGTGGCTGCAGGCTGAGCACGCTGCTTTGGCCTGTCTGGAAGCAGATGCTTCCAAACCAACCAAGAGCTCAGCACAAAGCCACTCAACTCTGATCACATTCAGTTTTATCTTCAGGTTTTTCCTCTTGCTGCTTGACTGAGAGATCTGTAATCCACTTTTGTAAATATTTAATTCATTGCCTTAAAAGGAAGAAACAACACGACAAAATGAGTTTAGAAAAAGCAGCCTTGTTCTTGCTGGCTTCCCAGGCTGTTTCTGCTTTGCAATACAAGATGCCAAAACTGGGGACACATTCACGCTGTCACACTCCTCCTTGGAAAGACTGCTCTGCGGGAAAGCAGCAAAGCCTTCCTGTGACCTGAGCTTTGGAAACTACTCCAGGGTGTGCCAGGAGCTGCACGGACACCTGCAGTCTCTACTTACTCTGTCTGTCCTGCTGGGAAAATCTCTGGGATCGTATTAAGATATTTGGTCTGATGGTCTTCTAGAGATCCCTACACCCAAACGCAGACAGGATTTGTACGAATCTAAACTTGGACCGAATTCAAACTGCCTCCAAGAACAATATGGGTAGGAAAAGTTATCTTCTGTGAACAACCTGGACCTCGTGTCATTCTGGAATGGGCAGATCAGGAGCTATGCAGGAGGCCTGGCCTGCAGCATAAGGGCAAACAGCAATCAGTATTGGTAAGTTTATCCATTCCTGGCCACTGAATGCAGCTGGGGCCTTAAACCTAGCAAGATTCACAAAAGAACAGCTGCATGAATTCCAGCAATGTGTCTCAGGTTGCCTGTACGAGGGAATGAAACTCGTACTTCAGGATCTAGGCTGAGTCCTGATTACTGGGGATTAGGGGACATCATGGGAGAAGACGGTGCAGATAATCCTGTAGCCAGAGAGGAAAATCATGGAGATCAGAGAGGCCCATGAGAAGAACGTGAGCTTCTGACTGGAGTGAGAATTCCACAGCTCTCAAAAAGGGGAGGATGCCCTGCATTCTTGCTGACACTGCTTTGGGGTACAAAATATCCTCATTGAAACAGATGTGTGTAGGACGATTTTTATTTGCTATTCACTGCTCAATACAGAGAGCTCTCAAATGTCTTTTTTGCATCAAATGTGGCAAATGATTTTTAGATACAATAGGAAAAATTCTGGATATGCTTCAGTATTTTTCTCCCTGATGCTTCATTTCTTTCTAATAAGGCTATTTATTACCTCATCATCTTACACGGTAATAACTGCCACGGTAATTCAGCCCACACTGGAATTAGGAAAACAATAAAAGGGCGTCTCCAGTTGTGTCTTCATTTTCTGCCCCGTGAAGATTCTGCTTCCTAATTTGCAAGCAATTTGCTCTTTGCTGCCTTAAGGGAAGGCAGATAAAGAAAATGGGGACAGATGAAGATGAGCCTTTAACGCTTGTTCTCAGTTCCCATACGACAGAACTCCCCAGCGGGATACTAATAAAACAACGTGGGCTATGAGGCCAGCTCCCACAGGGCACTGACGTGTTACTCCTGGACTGTGTCCTCGGCATGTGACCGACCTCATGCCATTAGACCAGGCCTCTCATTTTGGGAAGAATTTCATGCTGAGCAGCGGTTTGGTCTCACAGCAGGATACGGTCAGAAGGAGCGGGAAGCATTTCACTGCAGTTTATACAGCTGCATCTCAGACGTTCAGCCAGGGTTGCTCTGTGACTGACACAGATGAACGGCACTACCTGGGTGCAGTCTTGAAGGGATTACGCTTTGGGCACGTCTGTTTACTGCTACGAAGAGTCCCAACAGTTCAGACAGAAATACCTACTCTGTAGACATCTACAGCACTGTCAGGCAATCCATAGAAACGTGTATTCATTATCTGGACGATGGGGCAGAGTACCCTAAGCAAGTTTGCTGAAGACACAAACCAGGGAGGAGCGGCTGATATTCCAGAGCATCACGCTGCCGTCCCGAGGGACCCCAGCAGGCTGGAGAATTGGGCTGGCAGGAACCTCATGAAGTTCAATAAGGTGAAGCGTCAAGTCCTGCACCTGTGGGGGAACAACCCCAGGCACTGGTACGTGCTGGGGGCTGACCAGCTTTTCCAAGAAGAACCTGGAGGGCCTGGCAGACACCAAGCTGAACAAGAGCCAGGCAATGTCCCCTTGCCCTTCCTGGCCTGCATCAGAGGAGCGTTGCCAGCAGGTCGAGGGAGGGGATCCTTCCCTGCTGCTCAGCGCTGGTGAGGCGACAGCTGGAGGGCTGTGTCCAGCTCTGGGCTCCTTGGTACAAGACAGACATGGACACACTGGAAGGTCCAGCAGAGGACTGCAAAGATGATGAAGGCATTGGAGCACCTCACACATTAGCAAAGGCTGAGAGAGCTGGGACTGTCCAGCATGGAAAAGGGAAGGCTCAGGGGAACATTATCAATGTATACTAAGACCTGAAGGGAAGAGGTAAAGAAGACGGAGCCAGGCTCTTCTCAGTAGTGCCCAGTGACAGGACAAGGGGCAACAGGCACAAGCCGCAACACCGGGGATTCCTCTGAGCACAAGGAAACACTTTTTTACTGAGAGGGTGACCGAGCACTGGCACAGGGTGCCCAGAGAGGCTGTGGAGTCTCCGTCCTTGGAGATATCCAAAAGCTTTCTGGAGATGGTCCTAGGCAACCTACTCTAGATGACCTTGCTTGAGCCAGGGAATATGGACGAAAGTTCCAGAGGTACCTCCCAACCTCAGCCATTCTGTGACTCCATGATCTCATCAACACTGTAATTGAAAATCCTGTACTATAAGAGAGGCACATTTGCACTGGCCTCACCAGTCACGACATGTTTCCCTGCCTTGATTTCTTAGTTTTGTTACAAACGCAAATCATACCGGACCAAGTGCTGGGATCCTTACTCAGCTGTCACTGGCTTTGCTCGCTGAAACCTCCCCTGGAATCCAATCCACATTTTTCTTGAATACAAGCATCAGCAGTGGACCCAATATTGTAGTGACTCATAAAAATTTTACTTTTTTTTTGGTCAACTTTCCCTAATGAGTGTTCCTTTCACCTCACCTCAGGAATGTACATGTATAATTTCACTAGGGCACGTCGGAATCCATCCCAGATGAACCCCTGTGCTCCCAAGCAGTCTAGGCGGACCCTCCCTCCCCATGTGATGTCCAGGGGACCACAAACTGATCCATACCGTGCCCTGGAGGATGAACTTGTAGACCATGTGAATAATTAGGCAGGACCAGAAGACATGGAGCAGCTGCAGAATTATCAGGAGAGCATTCATGAAGTAGTATCCAAAGAAGGGTTGGAATATCTCCATGGAGTAATAGTAGGTGTTATAGAGCACTCTGCAAGAGAGAGGGAATTGCAGTAGAGGGAAAGCATGTTGTTAGTAGGGCTGTAATTAAGCTCCAGAAAGCTCTGGTCACAAAGGAAGTTTCAGGTCAGTCACCTCCTTTGTCTAATTTATAACACGTGAGCCAAATCTCGGATCCCCGCCAGAAATAAGCAGGCTAGAGCCTTAGGCCGAGGCCTCCTCCTCCACAGTATACTTCAGGACTTGAAGACTACTCTAGGAACCTCCAGGCAGACCACCCGACTTACCCCAAGACAGGTGCAACAGCCACGTGGCACTGCAGCCCATGCAAAGGGCAGGGACATATCCTCCAGCACTGAAGGGAAAAGGCTGCAACAAAAGATCTGGCACCCAGCTGAATTATCCCGTCCCTCAGAAGGCAGCTGTTCCACTGCCCTTGACTGCAGCAGACTCACGTGTAGGGGAAAATGACCAGGCGGCTGATGAGGAACACGGCTGAGAAGATCATAAAGAGGCTGTCACAAGTTTTTTTCCACTTCATGTAATTGAGTATCTTAGTTGGCTGGAAGAAGAAAGAACAATAAAACAGCAGGCCAAGACAGTGCGTCTGCACATGCTCCAGGAGGCTCATGAACCAGATACGACAGAACCTGCACGCGGTGCAGGTCATCCTGCAGCTTCCCGACTCTCTGCAGGGCACCTAGGCTGGGTCAGGAGATCCGTACTGAGTTATCTGTGAAATACCATCATGCTTGGCCCATACTGTGCCAGATCAAAAGACACCCTTTGGCTGGAGAGCACCGTTGCTAACTAGGCTTTGCCTGGCATGGAAGCTGTGGAGCTCACCTCTAGGAAGCAATCAGAAGCATCATGAATCACCAGCACCAGCGTCCCAATGCGGATGTAATTGGCGCAGTATGAGAAACTGATGAGGAAGATGGTTGCAGCGTGATGGACTATCTGCTCCTTGAAGTCCTGATGTGAAAGGGGACAGCAGAGAATAAAATACATCCTTCACCTTCTACCCTGGTTAAAGCAAGCGTCCTGCAGGTAGCAATGAAATCTCCCTACTCAGTGACTTGAGAAGCCTCCTGCTTTACGGTCTTACCCATATAACTCTTCCAGCAAACACATTCTGGAAATGTAGGCAACCAAGAGACCCAGCAACTAGGAGTTTATGGTGTAAACTGAGGATCTCACAACAAAAACCACTCTCTCTCTCCACCAGTAATGGTCCGATGATGGTGCAAATCAGAAGAGGGAAGAACAAAGGCCAACGATTCAGTACAAATTCCACTTCAAGCGAGCTTCCTGTCTGTCACGAAGCAGCGCCCACAGCCACCTCCGCTCCGTGCCCCTGGGCACACCTACCTGTTTGCACAACCATCTCGCGTCCCTGGGCTCGCTGATGGCAACTCACGACCACCCCTTACTTCGCAGGGTGTACTCGGAGCCTCAACACACGCGTGTGCCAATGCAGTCACGCAGTGCCCTGTCTGCTGGGGCGATGGCACCTACAACACGCGCAGCTTAACCGGCAAAGAATCATCTCTTTTCCTGCCTCTATGATCAGTGCAGCCTCGAAGAGTCCCACAAGAGCAATTTTTAAGTTTGGATTTTAAGAGTCGACTGAGAACTCTGCAGTAGTTTGCACCTTTCTACGTCAGGGTTTCTGTCCTCCACTTCCCAGAGGGGAGGGAAGCCAGTGACTGGGAACAGAAATTCCTGGGAATGAGCAAGGACAGAATCTCCCAAAGGCTCAGCCTAGCACTACACGTGCTCCTGGAGATGAGCCTCCAGCTTGGGTCCTGTTTGTGCTTGATTCTTCCCCGAGGCTGCCACTCACCTTCCTCTTCACATCAAAGGGCAGGGTGAAGACCAGCGACCAGTAGAAGGAGAGCTCCAGCAGGTAGTACCAGAACAGGGAGGGCTGGAGAGGCTGTGAGAGAGGGAGAGACAGAGAAATACCCATCAGACAAAGCAGAACAACGGCTGGAAGTGAAGACTCCTTCCTAGGCAAAAGAAACTCAGACAACCAAACAAACTGGTTCTTGTAGCTTCAGGGGGAAATACTTCAACTGAACAACATTGTTACTTACAAAATATCATCTGTACCGAGGTGAAAGTAAACAGCAAGGGAAATTCCACTTTGCTGCACAATGTGGAACATGTAGGGAACCACTGGGAAAATCCTGGATACTTTTAGGATTTCTTCAGCACTGTGCAGACTCCTGAGCAGTCAGTATCGAGCTTTAAAAACAGTGTAAACCATCTCACTATGGTGAAATAGGTAAGCAGTAGCTGAAGAAATCATTCCCCTTTTAGGATTCAAGGAGATGCTTCAGATGCCTTGTACTCTATGACAGACTTTTCAGTTTAATCAAACTAATGGGGGGAAGAGCAATCCCAGTATGAACAGTAATCTGCAATCTTCCAAGTAATTTTTCTGGGGTTTTACAGCTGGAATACTAAAAGCTTCGACCCACTCAGCAAGACATGTGCTATTTAACAAGTAATTTTTCACTGTTGTGGCACTATATGGCCTCCTTAAACCTGAACCTATTTGATAAAAGAAAAATACCATGACTAAAGAGGCTTTGCAACTACCATTTCCAAAGCATCAGGCACTATGGTGCTCCCAAATCCCAATTTATTTGGGCTTTCTCTCTCCAAAATGTTGATTTATGGCCTTCGTAGATCTTAAGTTTGTTTTCCTTTGTAGCACCAGTGACTGTCCACAACAGGACACACAGCTGGATGCACGGATGCTACCGGGGGGGATATTAACATCTCCCAGGCTGGCACGCGCTGCTCACACTCTGGAGGTTATCCAGACAGCAGCTCTGGATCGGAAGGGATTCTTTTTTTCCCCAAAGTTAAGATTATTTGGGAGAATTGGCACTTCTTTTGTCATTGTCTGTATCACAGGGCATGGGCTGTTTAGTAGAAATTGTATTTAACACATTCTTTGTTCCTGCTAACACACAAGTTTGTGCTTGGCCTTTCTTGCTCTTTGCCACTGGGACATTACTAGCTCTGGTTTTGTTCTTTTCTGTTTGCTAGAGATGCTGGAAAGCGTGTGCATTGGGTTTATGTAGCAAGGTTTTGACAATGGGGAGGTTACAGGGGTGGTTTCTGTGAGAAGATGCCAGAAGCTACCCCACACCCGACAGAGCGAATTCGAGACAGCTCCAAGACGGACCTGCTGCTGCCCACAGCTGAGCCCACCAGCAACGGTGTTAGTGAGTGTCCCTGTGATCATGTATTCAAGAAGGGGCAAAAACTGCTGGGCAACAGTGGATGGGAGAGAGGAGTGAGAATATGCGAGAGAAACAACTCTGCAGACACCGAAGTGAGTGCAGAAGGAGGGGAGGAGGTGCTCCAGGTGCCAGAGCAGACTTTCCCCTGCAGCCCAGGGTGCAGACCATGGCGATGCAGGTTGTCCCCTGCAGCCATGGAGGATCCCACACCGGAGCAGGCGGATGTGCCCCGAAGGAAGCTGTCACCCCATGGAGAGCCTGCGCCGGAGCAGGCTCCTGGCAGGATCTGTGGCCCTGTGGAGAGCTGCCCACGCAGGAGCAGGTCTTCTGGCAGGACCCACACTGGAGCAGTCCGTTCTTGAAGGACTGCACCCCATGGAAAGGACCCATGGTGGACAGGTTCATGGAGAATTGTCTCCTGTGCAGGGGACCCCACGCTGGAGCAGGGGCAGAGCGTGAGGAGGAAGGAGCATCAGCAACAACACATGATGAACTGGCTACAGCCCCCATTCCCCGTCCCCCTGCACTGCTCGGGAGGAGGTAGACAAGTCGGGAGTGAAACTGAGCCCGTGAAGAAGAGAGGGATGGGAGGAAGGTGTTTTAAGATTTGTTCTTCTTTCTCACTAGCCTATGCTGATTCGATTTGCAATAAATTAATTTCCCCAAGACAAGTCTCTTTTGCCTGTGATTGTAACTCGTAAGTGATCTCCCTGTCCTTAGCTCGACCCACCAACCTTTCATCCTATTCTCTCCCCTCTGCTCAGCTGAGGAGGGGGAGATCAAGCAGCTTGGCGGGCACGTGGCGGCCAGCCAGGGTCAGCCCACCACAGTGTGCTGTTAGCATGGCTTGGATTGTTGCTGTAAAGACACGTACTGCACACGTACGGAGCAGGATGCAGGGACCCGAGTGCTCCTTTCAGTCTTACATTCCTACTCAAGCACCAGCCGGTTGCGTGGTTTGACCTTTCCACTCAACTATAGACTTGCCCCTCAAATTCCTGCTTTTGAGTGACAGCAGGCTGCTTGGAGACTCAGCTTGAACGATACTACCTCATTCTTTACTCATTTGTTCTCTTTCCTGAGGCTCACACTGTCAAAATTACATTTCCCTTGATGGGTCTGCAACCTTGAGGTACCAGTCATGGGGTCTCACTCTGACTGCCAGACCAAAAAGCCCTGGAACACAGGCAGTCTTAGCAGTGGGATCAAGTTTCCTTCAGCCTCCTCTTCAATTCAAGATTTTATTTCCTACCCAGAAAATTCTAGTACTGTAAAATCCTGTGCATGGTAGCTCCCCACATGACAATACAGGAGATTACTATCCTGCTAGAAACACTTATCAGCTGCTCTCACAGGATAGAGGAACCTCTTCCAAAGTTGGAATCAGATTTTTCACTTTAATAGAATTTAGCTCTCTTTTTACTATGTCTGCTCTGGCATCCACAGCAGTGTGAGATAGGAAGGCTCCTGCTATAGAACAGGCAACAGTTGTCTTCTCTAGAGAATTCAGAGCACATAAAAACACAAGGGGAAAGGCAGAGCAGGCAATAGCTCCTGTGCTCAGTGGGTGAAGCCCCTGTCTAACTCTCCCAGCTTCTCAAGTTACAGGAGTAGGAACAGCAAGGGAAGCAGCTGGGCAAAAAAGTACCTGGCTTTTGGTTGCTATCTTTGTTCCTTGGGTTGATGAACAAGGAGCAGACTTTGTGCCTCGCTGGCACTGAGCTTATTCTGGGCTGCGCTGGTAAGAGATGTACACTTTCCAACCCACTGGAAACACACAGCTTCTTGCGCTGCTGCCGTGAAAAAACTCAGAGTATACACTGTAAAACTGTAAGAGAGCATCCTCTGAACTTAATGGGAATGATGCCATATTGCTACTGGCCATACTGCCCATTCCTCTGGGAAGCAAACTCATTGGGAAGCACTGTGGACATGATTCTTCAGTATAGCTGAAAGTATATAGCCCTCAGAGCATGTCCTCTGCTCTGCCTGCTCTCCACTGAAGTCTTTACTTCTCTTCTGGAAACATTTCCTTCTCTGGCTCCAGTCTCTTCTACAAACTAAACAACCTTGGAGCATTCTTATTTTTCAGTTTCTTGGCTCACCTGGTCAGAACTCCCCCTTTCCCTTTACTTCTGCAGTCTCCTCCTGCTTTCCTGGCCCATCCTCTGTTGTGTTTAGATTACACCAGGTACAAAGATGTTCTCCCTTGATGAGGATCTGGCTTTGAATTCTTAGGGCTTGTGAGTCTGAATTTAATTCAGTGCCCTCTCTTTTGCCACTCATATCTAACCTGACTTTCAAAAGATATCGAAAGACAACACATGATTTATAACAGCAATTTTCCCTCTTGCACAACTCACCTGTTGTGGATATCCTGTCCAGCACTCTCTGTGGTCCCAAAGCCAAGGCTTCTGGAAAGAAAATGCAACATGAACGTGAGAATGCCAGAGGAACTCATCTCTTATCAACCGTCTAACTCCTTTAGCTTGTTACTACTACAGCCTTTGCTGTGTTTTATGCTGGGCAGAGCCGGGCACACTGTCTGGAATTCAGTTGCCAAGAGACTTCCACTACAAGATCTTGCAGTTGCTTGCGACATTGTCAATTTGTGGCTATTGTGCTAAATGTCACATGCTGTTCCAAATAAAATAGCTCAGGAGAGATTTCTACCAACTTGCTGCAGCCTTCTACAAGTCTGAGGTGGTGGTGGTTATGTTTTGGATATATATAAATATCCTTACAACTATTTCATTAAGAATCTCTGTGGTTTGGACAACACCACTTGAACATGTTAAGAAGGCTGAAAACTTGTGTATCAGGAACATCAGTTTTCCTCTAATGGTGAGGATCATGCTGCAGTTTGTTAAGTAAGAAACCTCTGAAAAGATCCTACTTTGTTCACACTTCATATAAAATTGATAGTTTAGAGCTTGGCAGCTTAGAAACTTTCACAGAAACACGGCAACTAAAGTCCCCAAAAGTTCTTCCTGCACGGAGCCTGCTCTGACCCTTCGCTGTGCCCAGATCTGATCAGAGCAAGCACGTCCTAGAGCACACAGTGACGGAACACACTCTATGCCACATCTGTAAGGATAATTTTCCATCACAGTTCTACAAGGCTCCAGATATCAGAGCTAACAGCTAGAAAGCACCATGTTCTCTCACTGAGCACCCACTGGTGCATGAGCACTGTGGGAGGGAAGCAAGAAGCAGTGATTTTTACAAGCAGTGGTAATGAGGAGCAGACACAGCCTCCTGCCGCCTGGGAGCGGGGCTGGGAGTAGGATTTTCAGCAAATACAGGTACAGAACCAGGAGAGATGTGTGATACAGAATCAGAGAGGACAAAGCAAAAACTCTGAAACAACGATGGCACAGCATGTTACCTAAACTAGAAAGGAACCCCGGATCGCTGCGCTTCATCATCCCTCTACTCTGAGCAAATCAAGCTGTTTTCTGGTGGCTTACTGCGAGATAACTTTCTATTGCTACCTGCTGTTTCACTGGCTCGTGAGGCAGACGTTCTTGCCACCAGTCTAAAGCTACTAATATAGAATTTAAACACTTGTTTTTTTCTAAAGAAAGAGGGGTGTTTCACAAAAACAAATGCATGTTAAAGTACTACTCGGATTATGGAGTAAGCATGCAAAAGTCAGGAAAGATCACATGCAAATACATCCCGTGACATTCATTCTTTGTCCTTCTTTTTAACGTAGTCATTTTGGTACAACTTTCGATAACAGAGTAACGCGGTATTTGCTTCGGGATCTAGAGGTGCTGTCTGTAGGACAGACGCCTCCTTTTTTTTGTGAGAAGTGGAAAATGTGTACCAGATTAAGACTTTCACGAAAAGTGAAGGTGATCTTTTGTTCCTAGAATGGCCAGATAGCATGCAGAACAGGACTTTGCCCCTTCTGTGGCACAGGTCTCTTGCACTACGCTAAGCAGGTCATCCCGACCGAACTTTCCCAGCTGACCTCAGAGAACAGCCTTCTGTTTTGATGTACAGACCCACGAAACACTGCGCTTGGGATTTCGATACTTCACTCCTCTGCTAGCTCATCCTGTAATCCTCATACTCCTAGGGTACCTTACACTGACTTTCCAGTCAGAGTTTAAGTTCAAAAGTTCTCCACTTGTTACAAGAGCTCACAAGCACAGTTTGTGCCTGCTGTCTTGGGATCTGCAGGCTTTCCACTACTTAACCCCTCAGGAGGTGCCAGTGGAGAGGACTTTTGCAAAGCTTACCTGGGGAATTGGATTCAGCAGGGCCAGGGGAAGCTTTAAAGCACAGCCAGAGGATGACTGGTGCCCCTAGACCACAGCTCAGCGACTACAGCGTACACATGGCTTCTACTACCTCTTCTGCCTGGGCAGGCAGTTCCCCTTGTAACAAGAGAACTCATTATTTATCAAATAAGAGAAAAGGCAAAGGCACGAGCCTGAACCTCTCGCACCTTGGGTAAGGAAAAGACAATTAATAAATAAAAATATTAAATTGCAGTCCATGCTCCAAAGGAAGCCTGAGGTTTTTTACCTTAAACAGCTACAGGATACAACATTCAAACAGGCCCTGCAGCTTCCATCTCGGGGAAGTGTTCCACCTCCTACCCCACAGAAAGGTATCTTTACACAAACTCAGCTGTCTTCTGCTTTGCCAGAAGAAGAGGAAACCTCTTGGTTTTGAGCTGGAGTTTTTAAAATAAGCACGGTCCGATATGTTTGTGGTCTCCTAAGTGTGCTGTGCAGAGGATATACACTGACCTGGTGGGAAAACCTCTAGAAGCAGCTCTGAAAGGACACGCTTGACAACAAAATCTGCCATTCTCGCAGGCACTGGCTAGGTAGAAGAGCCGGGGGCACTGCTTGTGTACTCACATCATACAGGACAGCAAGTCCAGTGAAGAAAGCAATGACGTAAAATGTAAACCTCCAGCTACAAACAAACAACACAAAGTACATTAGAATGCCATTCATGAAGCACCAAGCTGCAATTCTGTGTGTCAATCACCCTCGTTCCAAGAATGACACCCTTCAGGCAAAGACACACATGAATATGGTCAAGGTTGGCCCAGACCGTAACAGAAGTGGCTCTTTGCATGCCACCGGCACCTTCAGCAGACTTCACAAGGAGCAATTCTGCTGCTTTAGAGATAGCAGAAAACATGAGAGTCCTGCCTACTACAATCACCTGGATCATCATCCCAAACCTTCCCAGCACTACCAGATGCATTTGGAAAAGTCAAACCATGCCAATCTCTCTCCTAGGCTTTTGGAGATTAGGCATGCTAAATTATCATGTAAAAGTAATTAATTACTCTCATATTTGGTCTCAGTCAGGAGCTGGGAACGATTTACCCACCTCAAACCCACACAGAACGACATACGAACTGTTTGCCAAGTTCAGCGGACAGAGGCAGGTCACACTGAACATTCACACATAGTAAGGAATGCGGGGAATTTCACTCCAACAGAATAAACAAGTTGTTAATAAACTGAACACAGGAAATCCTCAAAGGAGTAAACTCCCTAAACCAGTCCTTTAATTTCCAAATATCTCCATAACAAATCAGAAGTAACTACATTGAGAGAGAGAGACTCCACCTGTCATTGAAACCCCCGGGAGCTCCAAGACTGTACAAAGCTACCACGTCACATGGAAAGACGTTCCTTCTGCCGACTGCCAGTGGTGGGGGGGGAGGTGGAAGGACACCATCCTCCGTGAGCTGAGGCAGAACAGCATTTACTGCTTGGTAGTTACTGCAAGTCAGCTGAGCACAGGGAGAGCTTACGTTTCATCTTGATGGGAGCAGACTGAGCACAGCTGCTTTACAACTCTTTGTCCACAGGTTTTGTTAATATTTCTAACTGCCACTATCTGGAATATTATAAATAAATAATACACATCCTTTTTTTTTTTTCCTTTTTCAGTTAGGGTTTTTAGGCAGGGGTTTTGAATGAGAGGTTGAGTGCTAAATGGACCATGAAGCAATTAGCTCTAAGTTGATGGCTACCTTACAGATACCCGCTCCTAGCAGATGAACAGCACGGCAGGTATTTAATAATTTCATTCATCTCTGTGGCTCTCCTGAGAAAATCTACTTGCTTACTCGAAGAGCAGAGCAGCCACTCATAAGTAAGGCATTTCAACCAAGCTCGAGAGAATCCTTCTTCTCTGTGGAAAGCTTAGCCAGCACTAACATTCACACAACTGGCTGATGTGAGATTTATGTTGTGCCACCACGTAAGAAGGAGGATTTGCACACAGCTGTTTTCAGGGAGAGTTTCGCTCTTTGGAGAACACAAGCTTTCACATAGGACCCTTTTCTGCCACTATAAAAGGGTGCTGGGTTTTCAACTTTTCAGAATGCCGAAGTCAACTGACAGCAGATTACAATCTAGCCCGCTGCCCGTGACTTTTGAAAGCAACAGCGTGCAGAACAGGCGCAGAAGAGACGCAGCAGAAGGAATCGGCTTGCAGCGAGGCAAAGGGAAGTCATGGGCAAGGCAACAGAAAGGCTGACTATTCTGGAGGCACCAAAACAGCAGCAAAGAGGCAACAAGCAGTAAGATGCAAAACAGAAGGGAGTTTTTCAACCGCAAATATGTTTCAAAGCAGAATGCCAGTCGTACAAAGTCAGAAACAGAGGCCCTATAAGGAATAAAAGTGAGACAGGAGTAAAAGGAGACTTGGGAGTGAAAATAAAAGTGAAAAGCAAGGAATGTTTCAGTAACAGAGAAGCAGCAGAGAGTTGCAGAAGAACCAGGTGGGGCAGGGAAGACCCAGGATGCTCTTGCGTAGGGATGGAGGGCAGGCAGAGGAGTGGGGATGCTCCTGTGTAGGGATGGAGGGCAGGCAGAGAAGTGGGGATGCTCTCTGCGTAGGGATGGAGGGCAGGCAGTGGAGCGGGGATGCTCCTGCGTAGGGATGGAGGGCAGGCAGAGGAGTGGGGATGCTCCTGCGTAGGGATGGAGGGCAGGCAGAGG
>Ga0065711_1040141_pt1 | contig 17208 bp, 8 predicted proteins | sample Hoacrofraction12_FD_59098 | JGI IMG/M metagenome (GOLD analysis project Ga0065711, IMG submission 59098) | Hoatzin crop microbial communities from Cojedes, Venezuela - Epithelial fraction 12 v2 (version 2) | ecosystem: Host-associated > Birds > Digestive system > Esophagus > Crop | place... | reverse complement strand
GGAGGAGTGGTAGATACACCAGAAGGCTGTGCTGCCATTCAGCGAGACCTGGACAGGCTGGAAAGTTGGGCAGAGAGGAACCTGATGAGGTTCAACAAGGGCAAGTGCAGCGTCCTGCACATGGGGAGGAACAACCCCATGCATCAGTACAGGCTTGGGGCGGACCTGCTGGAGAGCAACTCTGTGGAGAGGGACCTGGGTGTCCTGGTGGCCGACAGGTTGACCATGAGCCAGCAGTGTGCCCTGGTTGCCAAGAAGGCAAATGGGATCCTGGGATGCATCAAGAGGACTGTGGACAGTAGGTCAAGGGAGGTTCTCCTCCCCCTTTGCACTGCCCTAGTGAGGCCTCATCTGGAGTACTCTGTCCAGTTCTGGGCTCTCCAGTTCAAGAAAGATGAGGAGCTACTGGAGAGATTCCAGCGGAGGGCTACGAGGGTGATAAGCGGGGACTGAAGCATCTCTCCTACGAGGAGAGGCTGAGGGAGCTGGGCTTGTTTAGCCTGAAGAAGAAAACGTTGACAGGGGACCTTAGAAATGCCTACAAATATCTGAAGGGTGGGTGTCAGGAGGACGGGGCCAGACTCTTTTCAGTGGTGCCCAGTGACAGGACAAGGAGCAATAAGCACAAACTGAAGCAGACGAAGTTCCATCTGAACATGAGGAAGAACCTCTTCCCTCTGAGGGTGACGGAGCCCTGGAGCAGGCTGCCCAGTGAGGTTGTGGAGTCTCCTTCTCTGGAGATATTTAAGACTCGCCTGGACGCGGTCCTGTGCAGCCTTGCTGTAGGTGACCCTGCTTTGGCAGGGGGGTTGGACTACATGACCCACAGAGTTCCCTTCCAACCCCGAACATTCTGTGATTCTGTGACAGATGCTCCAATCCCCTCATCATCATTGTAGCCCTCCTCTGGACTCTCTTCATTAGCCCAGAACTGGACCCAGTACATAGAGATGTCTTTATTTGTAATCATTGTTATATGATCAAAATTAGAAAAGATATTGATACTTGTACATATTAGTATTAACAGGAATTGTAGGTCCAAAAGAAGGACTACCTTCTGCAGGAAACTAGGAAATGCATAGTATACTTTGTTTACTGTAATACTAAATAGGTGTTGCCTGTGACTAAGGAAAGTGGTTTTATATCCTTCTAAAAGAGCTCCCATTTAAAAGAGACCTTTTGGTCACCACTGAGAACCTTTGTCGTAATGAATGTATCAATGTGTTTGTTTATTTATTTATTTATTTGCTCTTGAAGTACAATGAGTCTGTCTTTATTTCTTTGTTTAGAGAGAACTGATCAGTCCAGGACAAAATTAATTAGTACCAAACTTCCTTTCTAGGAGTGTTCTCTCTAGAGACAAGACACCTCTAATTTTCTATATATCTGGGAGGACTTTGAATAGCAATTTTGGTATGTGTTCATGGAATACTTTTTATAGCAGAACTTTGTTTACTTCAAAGGATCCTTTCTTCTCCTCAAAGACTTTTCCAGCTTCTTTTCTCTGAAGTTCTCCTTTGTATCTAGTTTACGCTTTTGCATTACCTTCTTTCAAGTTCTACCAGGTTCCACCTCTACATATTTCAGTTTTCCACGATATTCTGCGCACTTCAGCATATATATACTAGAAATGAGAAAAAAAGAAAATCATTGTACATAAACTTTGCTATAATCTCTAGGATCTTAAAATACATAAAGATAAACATATCAACCACTCAGACATTAATTGTTAGTTTTCAGTCACTTGGTCTTTAATTCTTATCTTAACTTCAAGATTTGTAGAACTTGTACACAGCATTGGTAAAACACCTATCCTGTGAAGTTATTGACAGAGAGATAGGAAATAGGACCTGTCATAGTAAATGTAAGTTTTACATGTATCACTCTATACTTTCTGTTTCTAAAATGGCTGTTTATCCTCCAACTGCACAACTGTGACATCCAAATGTGTTCTAATGGAAGCACAATAGTCCTACCCAGCACAAGGAGGACATGGAACTGTTCGAGTAGGTCCAGAGGAGGGCCACAAAAACGATCCAAGGGCTGGAGCACCTCTCCTAGGAGGAAAGGCTGAGAAAGTTGGTGTTATTCAGCCTGGAGAAGAGAAGGCTGCAGGGACACTTTATTGCGGCCTTTCAGTACTTAAAGGGGGCTTAGAAGAAAAATGGGGACAAACTTCTCAGCAGGGCTTGTTGCTATAGGACAAGGAGTAATGGCTGTAAACTAAAAGAGGGTAGATTTAGACTAGATCTAAGGAAGAAATTTTTTACCATGAGGATGGTGAAACACTGGAACCCGTTGTCCAGAGAGGTGGTCGATGCCCCACCCCTGGAGGCATTCAAGGCCAGGCTGGATGGGGCTCTGAGCAACCTGGTCCAGTTGAAGATGTCCCTGCTCACTGCAGGGAGGCTGGGCTAGATGACCTCTAAAGGTCCCTTCCAACCCAAACCATTCTATGATTCTATGATTTCGATCAGCTAGATTTTCAGGAAAAAACTTTGGAAAAAAAATTGCAACAAGTCAATTTTTGTCCTATTTGTTTCTAAACACTCCTAAAAAGACTGAAAATCAAAATCCAGACAGTGCTATGATGTTTAATTTCATGGTTTTTTTTACTAAGAACATTTATTTACAGCAACAGTATAGTGGGAGTTTATTATGGGAGACTACTTCAAAAAGCTTACAGTTTTGATGAAACACGAAATAGATACAATGTACAGACAGAGTAGGAAGGAGAAAAGGTAAAGGATAACTGTGCAGTCGTATTTCCAACAGTGTGAACCTTCAGTATTTGGCAGTTTTGAAATACATTAACAAGAAAGGCTTAAATTCAGTCAGTTCTTCTTTCTATCAGCCTACTAATTTAAAAGATGTTTATTTATTAAAAGTGCATATGCATGTTACTGCTGATCATTACAAAGAAAACAGAGGAATTTATACAGGATAGGTACTAGATTTTTATTTAAATAGAAGACCTTTCAAAATACACAATACCATGTCAGCAACTCTCTTCTAAGTGTTAGGTTTTGTCATTGCTCTTCATGTCAAATTGTCATAATACGCCTGTCATTGCCTCTTTCAATTAACCTTTAAAACTCAGTCTGAGAATTATGCAAGGAATAAAGTTTAAACAGAATCCTTACATTTAGCAATACTGTCCAATAGCAGTCATTCTCTCTTGGTGTTGAAATTGTCTGTGTGTGAAGAGTTCTCCAGTGATTCATAATAGCTGGATTACTTTCCACTTACCAAACCCTTTGGCAGTAGCTTATTGTCACAGCCAGGTCTCTGATAACTTACTAATTCTATATTCCCTAGAAAGTATATATTTTTTTCTGTGATTTACAGTTGTTCACCGTTATACTGTAATCAAGGAGCTAATTTTTCTTCCATCTTGCATAATCTTTACAAGGAATCCTTGCAGTAGCTGTGGAAGGTGGAGGATGGTACTTTAAATCACAATAAAATATTTAATATTGAACATTCACCGTGAAATGTAGGTCACTGGAACAAGCTCCCCAGGGAAGCGGTCACAGTCCTGAGCCTGTCAGAGTTCAAGGAATGTCAGGACAATGCTCTTATTCATATGGTTTAGTTTTAGGTAGTCCTGAAAGCAGCAGGGAGTTGGACTCGATGATTCTTATGGGTTCCTTCCAACTCATGATATTCTATGATTGACTTATACCATGTGTCTGAAATCTGTACCTACAGCCTTCTCTACTTCTTTCCTCTATCCTATAATTTCTCCATTCAGGATGTATGCTTTTGGGGCAGGGACCATTCACTATTCTCTTTATAGGAGGACAACCTATTGTTGACATTCTGTGGATATAGTGGATTTATATGTGAATAAATTTTATATCCCTCAACAAGAAACCACTTCTGACACTTTTCTTGTGATATTCTTTCTCTAGATGGAAAGCATAAATAGGCATGGTTTATTGCCACCATTTCCTTTGTTGTTTAAGCTATAGTCCTGTACTCTTGTCCTTGCTGTTTAAGTATTTTTCTTTTCCAACAAAGCACAGAACCAGTACTATATTCTTGTAAGTTTTCAATGTCTCTTTCTGTGCTTCCATAAAACTGACAAACTTTCATACTGAAACTCCCTTTTCCCTCATCTAGAACTGCCCTTTTGCATTTCCTGTACTTCATGGGCAGCCCCTTATTCTGTATACCACTCTGTACCTCTTATATTTCAATGGTCGATGTCATACCAGGGATGGGAATATTTGGGGTTGTTAAGTACTTCTGAGGTCCCAGCCATGCATGCTAAGACATTGGACAATTCATCTTGATTGGTCAAGTAACATAGGCAGTTTCTGTAAGTTATGTGATGTTAAGTTATTAAATTATTATGAAATATAGTCTTATGTCAAAGATGATACTGGTAACAGAATACCACAAAGAATTTTTCTACTGAAATGACCAAGTGCCATCTTGACTCATTATGATCCTGTGTTATTATCAGTGTTATTATGTCAGTCTTTGACAGTACTAAGACAACTGTATTTCCTACCTTGTTGCAATATTGCTTCTGTGATCTTCAATGTTCTTTGTCTACAGCATTTTTCCCAACATTCTGATAACTGCAAGGCTGTGTCCTTTTTTGTCTCAATTTCTGCATTCCAAGTCACCTGTCTGATTTTTCTTTTAAGGTAAATAATTACAGTTTAGAAGAAGTTACCCATGAAGAGGCAGTAGCGATACTGAAGAACACATCAGATGTAGTGTATCTGAAAGTCGGAAAGCCCACCACCATTTACATGACCGATCCATATGGCCCACCAGATATTACTCACTGTAAGTGACTTCTGCAACTCATTTTGTAGGAGATATTAGTTTGTCAGATGAATGTGGCTTTTTCATATCTTGTCCAAAGTACCCCATTAAAGTTTATGAAACAGCTTGGAAGGTTACAAAAAATGTTCATTTCCATTTACGTATGCCACACTTATGAAATATTGCAAATAATATAACTCTGCTGAAGTATTTTTGCAACAAAAGTAACAATGTAGCTGACGTACTACTGTGCTGATTCCAATTAGCCATTGTCCAGGTGATCAGGCTGAACTGTAACACTTAAGTCAATTACCCTGATAAGTATATGCAAATCTATTTTGAAATGTGATTAGGTTTGCAGACTGGAGTCCTCTGTCAACTGAAAAATCAGAACAAGCAGCAAACCATCTTGTACAAACTTAGTGAAAGCCTGAGAAAAAAACATGTGATATTTGAATAAAATAGTTACTCGGAATGTGAAGATCACTGCTCTACTTGCACAAATTCAGCTGTTTCTGTATTTATGCAATTCCTAAATTATTGTTCCATTTTGCTTTATTCTCATTCTGTCCATTAATTTTATATATATTCACCTGCTATTTTTTCACTGAGGACTAAGGCCTTATTTTTCTTTGCATTCAGTGTACACTCTTGTAGAAAATGTTCTTGGAACAATATAGTAAAGCTCAGGTCGGGACCTCATAGAAGGGGAAGATGATTTTATTTTCTAACAAGTTGATTTCAGTCAGACTGTCATATCCATGCACTCAAAATCATCTAGGCTCATGTCCAGCATTCAGGTAGAAAGACATGCATCCAGGTGCATTGCCAGGACTCCCCGAGCTGACCAACTAGAAGGTTGGGTGGCTGTGGAGTCCTTATTATACACATATACCTTCTTCTTGGGTTGACAACCTCCTTGCTGATGTGATTTTTGTACCTTTAAGGAGATGACAGCAATTAGGATCTTCTGTCTCTCCCATCTGTCCCACCTACGCATGTCTTCAGGATTTACTCACTTCTCTTTGTCTCCTTATCTGAGTGTCCTAGGCTCCAATTTAGTCTTTATCATTTGCCGTCATCTCCTAATGTCTTGAATCTTTGTTTTAATTTGGGTGTAGGCTGCCCTGAGAAGTTACTTGTAGTTATGTTGAGTATTGATGACCTATTGATGAACCTAGGTGCTATCAATACACACCATCCTTGTACCTCTCCTGCCAGTCCTCCTGGTGTCCATACCCAGGCATTCCCATTCCCTTTTCATTCACAGCAATCTTAACGTTTCAGCTGCAGTGCTCTATGCCACTGGCGCCTGTTAGTCTAAAGAGTTCACTACCGAAATTCCCTTCCTTCATTTAGTTGTTCATTAAAATATCTGCCTTGGGTTCAACTACCAACAGGGACCAGCTGCACCATCTAACAATTGGATGGCAATTTAAATTTTGACAAGAGCTTCAGCAACTGATCCATACCTGTCTTGGTCTCCTGCCAATAATCTCAGGGGCACCCAAAGCCAACCAAAGGCTGGGAAAAGCAGATTTTCCCAGTAAACGCTAGAGATTTAAATTTTTCTGCACTTTTGCGTAGTTTGCTACTGTGGACTGAAAAAGTTGAAGGAAAAGCTAAATATCCATAATCCTCATTGTTCAGACTGGTCCATAAAAATAGAAGGGAATGTTTTGTAACATGAGCATCAGGTGGTATACTCAACTGTGCTGAGGATACCTATTTAGTTAGCAAATGTTACAACAGATGGCAGTCATGTTGTTCAGTAGCAGTCTGGTCTGGATCTTACCAAAGCCCATGAAGTAAAAATGTTAAATGTCCCTATCCGATCTCCTGCTTTATAATACTTTCCAAAATAATAGTTTGGGATTTCTAAAGCAGTGTGTTATATTATATCAGATTATAGATCAGCAGCATATGAGAAGACAGAAGTAATTTCAGAGGGAGAGTAAAGGTTGAAAAGATTTGCAGTAGCCCATCCCAGGCTGTTGGTGCCTACAGATTCATTTATCCTCAGGGAACTTTTCATTATACCTACACATTGCAGAATGGGTAATGGCCTTTCCCTGTAGACATATTTTGCTTTGAAACATTCTGTATCTCAGCATCTGAAAGACTGACTGAATACTAGAAAGTTTAGTGATCTTCTCATAAGAAAATTAATCATAGCTCACTGCAGAAGCACATATCATTGTTTTTCCTATTTATCATTTCCTTTTTTAATTACATTAACTAGAGATTTGAATACCACTATTATTACATCTCTACAGGCATAAATATCCCCATTAACTTCAGAATAGCAAAAAGCAAGCGAACAACAAAACACACAGACCCAAGATAGAATCAAGTAGCATAGTCCTGCAATTTTCATTATTAATCATAAATATGTAAGACATTTGTATTCACTTTCTATTTTAAATAGAGATTTACTGTGATCTAAATACCGTCTATGTTGGTATTGAAATTTCAATTACATTCGGGATTTTGGCACCTTTAGTAGATCATTGCTTTAAATCTCCACCATGCATAATTCTTGATTTACATAAAACTTCTGCTCTTATCCTGCATTGAGCTCTTACTATATTACTGCCATTTGTGTATACTGGAGCCAAAATGAGCAGTGTGCTTTTAATCTCATTCTCTCCTGTTTACATTTCCTTCTTCAAGTCAGTCTTAGTGCAAGAAAATATTTCCTATCTCCCAAACTATCCTTTCTTATTCAGATCCCTTCTGAAGAATCATTCCCTGCAAATGAGCATAATTATTATTTTTTTAATTTTTTTTTGTATTATTATTAACCTTTCAGGAAAACGTCAGTTGTTCATTCTCTCTTGTTACATTTGAAAGTCTCTCAGGCAAGGACTGTCTGTTTTGATGTTATTTACACCAATGAGCATGTTCTTGGTACTTAACTAAAAAGAGGTGCTCTTGTAACATCTAATCAAACATGAAAGTGGCTAACTAGAGATGCTTATTCTTACCAACAGCTTATTCTCCACCGATGGAAAATCACATACTCTCTTCTGGAAACAATGGCACTTTAGAGTACAAGGCATCCCTGGCCCCTATCTCACCGGGAAGATACTCACCCATTCCAAAGCACATGCTTGTGGAGGACGACTACACCAGGTCAGATGCTTCTCTATTTCTTATCTTTCACTACAATTACAAAGGTCATAACTAAAGCATTGAGAGCACCTCCAATAGAATATGGCATATAGTTCTTTTCACCCACGTTCAAGCGAAGATGAATTGAAACTGTTACAGGTATGAAGACAACTAAGAGAAAGATCACATGCGTGAACGCTGACCTGAGGTCCATGTTGTCTGGGTGCAATCCTTCACCACTTCCTGAACAACATGGCTGCACTAGAGCAATGCTGGCACCAAGCAAAATTTTCTGCTTCTTAACCGGCGTATTAGCTGTGACAGCTGCTTACTAGCACAACTAGGAGATGTCAGGATCAGTGACTCATCTGGCTCGCTGCATCTATGGGTGGAGTGACCGTACGTGCACTGGTACCTGCCCATGACGGTACGCTTTGAGAGGTCCAGCTTGTTTAGTTGAGTGAAAGCGAGGCTGAAATAGCCTGTAATAGCTCTGTGTACACAAGTTGAAAGACAAATGTTATGGAGAGCAAACACTATTGGAGAAGAAAAAAAGCATTTATACTCGCTGAAAATAAATACAGGAGGGGAACTGGGAAAAGTTTCTTAACCATTAGAGGAATCGTAATTTAAAACAGCTTTCTGTGAGAGCTGCAGTGGCACTCGATACCTTTATGAAAGGGGTTCTTTGATGTGATTGTCAGAAAAATGACCCTGGAAATTGCTTGTAATCCTTTTTCTTTTTAAATGATCCCAAAAGAATTGAGACTGCTATATGGAACTATGGTAGCAGAATTTTATCTCTGATGTAGCTGATTTCCAGGTAGAAAAGACACATAAAAAAATGCTGGGAGTGTTCTTTTGTGCCTTGTGTCAGATCAACACTGAATGTCACTGATGAGACAGTGTGTATTTATCTTTTTGTTTGAAGAGCGCTACCATTCACTTAGCAGGCAACAGTTGTTAAGTTTGTAAAATGAGCCCTCATTATAATGGCTAGTGCCACAGAAAATGAGAAATCAATTTTTTTCTGTGCTTCAGTGTTTATAAATTCATAGTGTTTAAAGCTAGGAGGGGGTTGTTCCGATCATCTAACCTGACCTACTGTGTATCTCATGCCAAAGAATCTCATCCAATTATGTATTCATCAGCTTCATAACTTGCTAATTTACATTTCTTGTTTCTTGTTGCATATGATTATGATCTTAAGCTGCTTAACTTGTTGGATCAGACAGGTTCAGAGTAACTAAATCATGATACAGTGGTTAATCAGGACATAAATATACGGAAACCACACTTTGCTTCCTTGTTTTGGTGAAAAGATTTTTTCCTTTGTTTTGATGGAGGGTGCAAAGCTGACATTGCTTTCTTCTACTTATGAGACATCATATTAGAATGAATTTTCTCCAAAGGGTTCCAAGAAGTTAAATTTTTTAATTAATAGTTAAAACAATGTTTTCATTAAATTGTGCGTCAAGGCTTTTTCTGGGCTAGTACTGACCTCATAATTTCTAAAATGCATATGTATAGGAAGTACAATATCTGGGTTACAGTGACGAAGGCTTTGTCAATAAGTCGTGTTGAATTCTCACCTTCTGTGATGAGATTTCAGTGCCATTATTACTGAGAAAACGTTGGTAAAGTTTAATAACATCTAAAAAATGCAACCTTAAAAGTAAATAATAGCTAAGGAGACCAAGCAGTCACAGAAAGGGAAGGAAATAAAAAGGAGAAAAGCTGCCCTGAAAATTATAAGACCTTTTAAACAGTTAGACCTGTAAGATAATGAATCTTTAGACAGTCTTGTGTTTTTCTGTGTTCCATGTAGCTGATTTTAACTTTCTAATTACTTCTATCAAGAAAAAAAAGAAAAAAAAAATTAAAAAAAGAAAAAATAGTCATAAAAGAGAAGGCAATGACAGTCCTAGGCCATTAGTTTGGTAGGTATCCAGTAGAAAGCCTGCTTGCTCAAAGAACCATGCAGGATCTATACTGAAATTAATTAGTATGTCTTTTTGATCTTTTTGGGAAGAAGGATGTGTTCCTATCCTGATATTTTTAGTTTGTTTTTAAACAAGTTAATTTTGCTGGTTTAGCTCCTGAGGGTAAAACCAGATACTGACACAGTCTGGTTCTTGACAGTGGTATTCACACCAATGTCCATTTTGTATAATTTGGAGAAAAAAACTGAATACCCAGAGGAGCTGTGTATATTCTGTGAAATATTCCTCTCCTATGTTGTATTTCCTATCTAGATTCCCAAATTAGTGTGTTGTCTAATGAATGTCTGCTATCCAAAGTCTTCTGTGGTATTGGTGTTATGGGCAGGGGAGGCTGACTCTACAAACTTGACATTCTGTGGAAGGCCTGGGGCGCTGGCAGAAATAAAGGTGTTGAGTAATAGGAGCAGACTCTGAATGCAACAGAGCAAATCAGATGAAAATCTCATAGTTCTAAACAAGTGTTTACTTCGATCCATTGAAAAAGAGAAGGCAGTTATGGACTTAATCATATTAGTGATAATAGGTTATATGCTACACTGATACACAGGGTACAAAAGTACAAAGATAAAATGACTGTAGTCATAAAAAAAACTGAAATTCTTTCCATTGCATTTCCTCACTGGACATATATCATACAGCACTACCTGAGAGACACCCAAACAAATGCCAGGAGACCAGGTTTCTCCTCTGACTACAATGACTGAGAAGCTCCAACCTTCAAAACCAACTCATTTAACCCTTTAACAATGCTGAGCTTTTTCTTTTTTTTTAATGTCTATGTAGCTAATTGTTGCTTATTGATTGAAGGGAGACTGTTGAAAATGCCACAGTTAATTCTCACAGTGATTTTCACAGCTGTAAACTGAGAATAGTGAAAATGGAGAACAGTGAATGCACTCTTTCTGTGCAATGCCATAGGATTTGCTCATGAGTCTGTCATTAAAATAAGAAGATATTTGGAAAGTCTTTGTTGATGACCTGTTTAGAAAGACTTAAAATCTTTTGGGAGGTTAATTATCACAGTGATAACTTTAGTGAAACCTATAGATCCCTTGATTGCAGCATTTATAATTAGTTTTCCTCACATAATTTTTTATAATTAAGATAACTGCCAACTACTGCAATGCTATCCATTAAAACTACCTGGTTCTTGCTATAATAGGTTTTCAGGGCTAATTTACATGGTGATCACATAAAAAAATTTATTACCTGTGCAGTCAGAACATGGCAACGCTTTTGGCAGGTTTTCATTTGTGCCAGCTAAAAATATTTTCAACAGTGACTTTTACGCTATAAGAGGCTTTAGCAACTTCGTAATGCTTTGTACACCTGTCCTGAGTGAAGCTGATGACAAGCTTTCTTTTAACTAATGTGCTATAATGAATCTATTGGTAAAGTTTAAGTGGTTGAAGAGTCAACTTAATTCATCCACTTTCTCTTGCTTTTTGTTTTTGTTTTTCTTTTTTGTTCCAGTTCTATTTTTTTTACCTAAATACTTGCATTTTGCCAAATAATAATAAGTATTTTTGTTGACAAAAACTTGTATTTTTTGATCTGATACAGAATCTGCATCTAAAAAAAAGATTTGTACAACTTCTACTTAAAAAAACTACGAGGAAAAAATAACTTAATCCAAGGACAAGGGACAGAAAAGTAAGAAATCATTTCCAGCCACAAGTTTTAATGAAGCTGGAAGCTGTCTTTAAATTACTGACCTTTTGTACATTGTGTACATTATTAGTCCAAAATGCTGTCAGTGTTGGGCATAATTTACTTTCTGTTTTGATAGATTCATCTTAAATTCACTCAGAATGGAAGCTTTGCTTTCCTGTATTTTTTATAAAGATTATTACCTTTTAAAATTGAAACAAAATAACAGTTTCAGGTTAGTAGAATGTGGAATCAAAAGAGGATAAATGTTATATGCCAAGTAACTGTATCAATACAATTATCATCATTCTGCAAGTGAGTCCTTATTTGGTTTAGTTTCTAGAAAGATTGAAGTGTTGTGCAGGCAATGCAGGAGTTTCCTTGATTGTTTTGCTGACAATTTCCTAGCACTGCTAGAGGGGAGAATCAGGAATAATTTTCTGTTTGGCCTGCTGCTTGCGAAAAGGGAAGAACTGGGAAACACCGTGATAAATAACAGCCGGGATCAGAGTGACCACTGGTTGGTTCGGTTCATGATTCAAAGGAAGTCTGGAAAGATAGTCAGAAGCTATGACTACAGACTTCAGAAGAGCGGACTTCAGCTTTTTTGGAGAACTGCTAAGCAGTGTCTCTTGGGATGCTGCCACAGAGACGTAGGGTCCATGAAAGATGGATGATTTCTAAATAAAACTTCTTGAGAACTCGGGAATGAAACATTCTGTTGAGTGGGAAGGAGGGGGATTCAGCAGAACGCCTTCTTGGCTGAGCAAATGAGCAAAGAACTTTCTGATGACCTAAAATGCAAGATGTAGACAAACGTTGTTTGACAGCTTAATGACAAAATCAGAAAGCTGATTGATTTGAGCTAAGACTTGCAAGAGACATAAAAGATAACAAAAAGCGTTTCTGCAGGTGTAATTGATACTTTAAAAAATGAAGGTAAAATTTGAAGAAGGGAAAAAATTGATGAATGGAGGGGAAAACAATGTAATGACAGACAGTACAGAAAAAACTGGAGTACTGAACATCATTGCCAGACATTTAAGGGACCAGAAGGTAACTGGGGTAGGTCAGTGTAGATTTACCAAAAGCAAATCATGTGCTTGTCCACCTGTTTGCTTTTCCTGATGAAATGACTAGCTATGTGGATAAGGGCAGAGCAGTGGCTGCCCTGTACCAACCAGTACCACAGCACCGGTGCTGCCTTGATCAGGAATGCCTCATTGCTGGGTGAAAACACAGCTGAATCCAAAAGCATACCTGTCCCATGCCGTAACTCCCACAAATGTAGATCTGGGATCTGCTGTGGAGCATGTGGTGGTTCCTGTTCTCCTCTAGACGCCATGGGGAGTGCCTGCAAAGCTATTTCTCACACCTCTTCTGTGGGCAGGAGAAGCTGTAACATGGGGAGCACCCTTTAAAACTCCTCCAGCACCCTCTCATCCAAACATGAGGAAGCATTAGATAAACATGTACAACTAATCGATAGCTGGAAAGAAGGTACGATTTGTAAAGGTTTTGAAACCTTCTGTACAGCCTTTTGGGTATCTCCTGGATTGCATGCTGTCATCTTGCCCATTAGCCTTCTCCTAGCATGGCTATGCTCATTTGCACGCAACGGCAGAATTTGATAAGGCTTCTAACAGTCTCCCACAGCACTCTTGTTTGAAAGCTGAGGAAGAGTGGACTGAAAGAAGAGACTGGGCTGAGAACTGACTGAACCAGTAGCCTCAAAGGGTAGTGATCATCACTTGATGTCTGTCAGGTGGTCAGTGATGAGCAGAGTAGCTTGGGATACCTTGGGCGTCAGTGAATATCTTCATCAGTGACCTAGATCATGACACAGAGTACACCCTCAGCAAATTTGTAGAGGATAGTAAATTAAGGAGGAGTGGTTAACATGACAAATGGCAGAGCTGTATTCCAGAGAGATCTTGATATACTCGAGGACTGAGCGAGGAGGAACCTCATAAAGTTCAGTAAGAAATCTGCACCTCAGTGGAACAGCTGCACACACTTGTACGAGCCATGAAAGAAACATCTAAATTGCAGCTTCATTGAAAATGACCTGGAGATTACAGTGGATGCCAGGCTGAACATGGACCCAGGAGCATGCTGTCATTGCCTGTCAGGTAATCAGCATATTAGGCTGTGTTAGGAGAAGCACAGCCAGCAGAAAAAGATAAGTTATTTTCTAGGAGACTGTGACTATTTCCTATTCTTTGACTTCAAGAGGAATGTAAAAAAGCAGAAGAGGGTTCAACAGATTCTGAGTCCCAAATCCCATGGAGCTTAGAGGGATGTTGAGGGAACTGTGAGGCGGCTTGTTTGATGTTGTGCAGAGATTAAGGGGCAATCTAAGAGCACCCTAGAAGTATTCAGTCGCAAAGATGATGAAACCAAACTCTTCTCAGTATAGAAGATCATGGCTGATCTGATCTAGTGTTGGCAATAATCCTACTTCAAGCATGAGATTGGATGAGGTGACCTGCAGAGATGCATTCCAACTGAATTTTCTATGATAGTAGGAAGAAAAAAGTTATTTTTTGCTATAGTGTCTTTATGGAACATTCATTACTAATAAGAGAGAAGTTACAATTTACTCTTTAGTAGATATCACCTTTCCTATTTCCAGAAATATTGAAATTATAGACTAAAAATGCTGTAGCTTTTACATGTTCATTCCTTCTGTCTTTAATGAACAACATAGGCAAAAGATCCATAAAAATAAAGAACTACCATCTTGAGTTTTTATTTCCCTTTTAACTTCAGAAAATGGTAACATCAAACTTCTGTGCTTCAGCTGATAAAAAATTCACTTTAGCATTTAATTCTGGCTAGATATTAAAGATTCATGGATGAAAAAGCTGTCTGAGTTATCTGTTTTGCTGCGAAAAGCATGTTTGATTTTTTTTTACATGAATCTTTGCAAAATAACAGTTTCTGGACGAGGAGGAGGTGCTGGGGATTGGAAAGCAGAAGAAGGAGAACCATTAAGTTGAAGTCTCAAGGGATTTTTTTTCTCTGTACTGAAAGCAGCATTCCTCAACCGTTTCTTGTTTACTTATATAAACTTGCTATTTGAATTGAGGATATTTTATGGAAACACCTTTAGCTTTGCACTGATACACAGATATGACTTTTCAGTATTAAATCATTACAACTAATATCATGGTTTATGTGTTATAAAACTATCAATACCAGTTTTCTGACAATGGTTTTATGAAGTACAACACCAGGAACAAAGAACTGCAGTTTTTTAGTAGTGAGACCTGAAGACTGTTCCTTTGGGATCTTCAGTGAGTTGACTTAGATCATCCTTTGAAAAAATATTCTTCATATTTTATAAGTGTATATTTGCTGAAAGAGTTAGCTGCATTGACTGTTAGTTTTTGTGAGGGAACAGAATTGAAACTCATGTTTCCCAGACAAAGAAAATCATCAAGTACTATAGGTAAAACTTTCAAATCATGGATTTTACACCATGTTTTTGACCTGATGTTACTAAATGACTAATGAATAAAAGACACATAGAAGTATGCTGATGCACTTATATGAATATGACAGGTAATTGTGAGCTCTCCTCAACCATATCACCATGCCTAACCCAAACTCACCATGTCACCTACGCCCTAAAGAGAATAAAATACATATATAGTAATATGGGGAGACTGATCGTGCCTTTTATTTATTTTCCTCTTAAATCACTTAAAACTTTGGCAGTTCAATTGTTCAAGTTCAATTTTCATGCTCAGTTTTTGCCTGAGGATGGATTTATTTATTTAGGGATAGCAAAGGTTGCATGTTTGTTTTGTTTTGAAATTTAGTAGCAATTGTATTATTTATTGATTATTTTTATCTATTATTATCTATTATTTTTAAAGAAATTTTAATTAACAACTATCATTATCAAATTTAATTACATCTATTTTAAACCATACCAGCTTGGTCATTTAAGGGATGGAGGGAGAATTACATGGCTTAATTCATGTTCTATTCTATTCTATGTCCAAAATTGTGACGATATTATATTTTAAAAACTGTAATATTCCATACATATCTTCACCGTGTTGAGATATGGGAGCTGATGAAACTGAATCCACATTGCATTTCTACTGCATTTGAGAAAATCTTTCTTCATACCAACATATATAAGTCTTTGGAAAAACTCAATTCATTTATCCTTCAAAATATATTTAATATTTTTTTGCAGTAGAACTCTTTAAGCTTCCATACTCACACTGCGGTGTATCAAATCCTCTCACAATTTTGTAATACTGACTAGATTGGTTTAAAAACACAGCATGATTGAGCACAGCATTATATGGCCAAAGCTAGTTTTTCTCTCTGCTTATTTCTTCTGGTTCCTTCTGAAATAGAAACATAATCAGGAGTGATTCTGTTCAGCGCTCTGAATGCCCAGTCCTCTCAGATTTGAACATTGAAGAGATTGGAGGAACAGAGTGTATTTGGCACGGAATCATGGTGAGATTGGGTGTGAAAATGAGGGAGAACTTGTCACTAGTTGTGTGAGAATGTAAAATCACAAGAAGAGAACACTGGTATTTCTTGGGTAAGAAAACTTGGATTTGGAAGGGGAATTTAAGACAAGGAATAACACAAGTGAGAAATGGGTGAAGAACCATGAAGAAGCAGCGGAGAAAAATAGCCTGGAGAAGAGCAGCAATGAATTTCAGGGCTACTGAACCAGCAACTCCCACAGACAGTGGGACACGAGGTTACGGATAATTCATCTGCATTACCTGTTTGTCTGGAGGATGACAGCCTGCTGCTGCTACTCACCGGTACCCTGCTACTATGGGGTTACTCCCCGTCTCTCATGGGGTGGAGTTCTTATGCTCTAGCTCTTAAGCTGGCAACCCTGCTGATGATTACATTGAATTCAATATGGTGTCTCATAATAGGATTTCTTTCTTGGTTTAGTCTTTGATCAATCTCAGGAATTATTTAAAATAAAAACATTAAGAGAACACTATTCAAACTACACATTAAATGTTCAATTAAGAAAAGAAAAAATTTAATTTCTCTCTATAACCATAAATTGGACCCTTGGTGAAATACAATGGTATGGATTTAGTTATGCTATCAACTAAGAATGTCTACTTGTAGAACACCTATCAACAGCTTTTTAGGAAAAAAAGTCACAGTCATATTTCTTAGCTCTATGTTATTATTCATTCCCTTCAATGCAGCATGAAATTACTAAATTACAAACTATTGTATATTTCATGGATTTAACAGACAAATTTTGTCTTAAACTAATTCTTAAACCTTACAAATGCATCATAATTGTCTGCCTATCATAAGATTTCATTTTGCTACGCCAAATTTATTTTAAATAATAAGTCTTGACTTGGGAGAATAATTTACTTTAAAAAAAAAATTTAGTTATCGTCAAGTCACCAGATAATCTATTATATCCTGAGTAATCCACACATATTTAATCACACCTGTCAGAGATCCCCAGGTAATAGGACTTGACTATTTCTAATACAATCAGTGAAAGCTACTTATTATTTAGCACTTATAAAAAAAAAATATCAAATTTCAGATTCTGCTTTAGTGCTTAAACACAGATTTTTGAAATGAGATAGTAGGATTGGCAGTGGTAATACACACAGAAATGATAAGTAACATT
>Ga0065711_1040143_pt1 | contig 17209 bp, 6 predicted proteins | sample Hoacrofraction12_FD_59098 | JGI IMG/M metagenome (GOLD analysis project Ga0065711, IMG submission 59098) | Hoatzin crop microbial communities from Cojedes, Venezuela - Epithelial fraction 12 v2 (version 2) | ecosystem: Host-associated > Birds > Digestive system > Esophagus > Crop | place... | reverse complement strand
GGCGGTAAATGCATGCTAGGGTTTTTTTTTTGTATCCCAGCAGTACGTAGAAGCCCGATCATGGACAGACACCAGTGCAGGCTTTGTCTAAGGAGGCGATAGGGATAAAATCAAACAGTGCAACGCTGCCAACTCCCTCTTCATTTTTCTCCAGTGCAAACAAAGATACAAAATACTCAGATGTGCGAATAGAAACCTATTGTGCTTTAGTTTCAAAGTTCTTACTGTACGGGAGAACTTAAAAGATAGTTCTAATATTAATTAACCTATTTTTGATCCTTTGTAAGAAAAAGCAAGCTGTTCTAGTAGGAATTCAGCCCTTGCTGCTCTTGAACTTGCGTCTGCTCCAGACCCATCTGGAAACTCAAATGCAGTAGATGACTTGGAGAGAGATGATTATTGAGTTTTTTCCAGTCTTGATCAGAAGTTGAATGTTAAAATTTTAATGAGGTAGCTTGCTGTTGTGGCATTTGGCACCCCAATAGAGTTTTTAAAAGCTTTGAATAGTATGCAGTATTTATTAAGAATGAGTTTGGGCTTACTTTGACTCTCACTGTCAACCTTCAGCTTTTCATACTTTGTTTTCAAGAGATTTGGACTGCTGTCCATGGAAGCGTTGAAGAGATAGGTCCCATTAAAGAGGATGTGTTTTTCAGACATTTTTTGCTGGTAGATTGTTAGACAAAATATCAACTGCTTCTGGAAAATCTCCAGTCATTTCACCTGTGCTTGTGACCAAGCGTGTACTGCCAGGCGTTTGCCTCCTAAAAGCAGGCTTATCCTTCTGTGTCTGCTAAGCCTTGTGCATCAGCCCTAAAATGCTGTCTGAACGCTGACTCAACCTGGGAGAAAAGAGCAAAAAGGTGTTTTCATTGCATTACTTCATCTTCTGTTTCCTGACATATAATTATGTATTTTCAAACACATACTATAATAAGTGAAACCTATTCATTTGGTGGGCAGAAGTTTTTTTTTTTCCCCCCCTCCTTGCTTTTGGATGATGATTTACTTAATGTAAGATATTTGGCTTTCCGAGAGACAGAAAATTGGTTGCTTCTGCCAATATGTAGAGTTATAAACCATTGCTTGAACTTTATGATAGCGTTAATCCCAGCGTGTAGATTGTTACTATGGTTAAGGACTGTCTTATCAGCTCTAACAGCCCTTGGTATTGCTTCAGGCCATTAAGCAACAAATTGTCTGTAAGGAATAATTTGTTGTATTTCTCCCATCTTGTTTTATAAAGAAAGGTATTATGTTTAATGTTGTGCTCCCTTGGGTTCAGCTGTCACCCCCAGACAATGCCACCAGCTCTTCAGTCTATATAACTGCCCAGTTACTCGTTCTTCGGGGAATATGTCTTGGAGAACATGAGATCAATTTAAAAGTATTTTGAAGTAATGGCAGAGTTTTACTTGTTGGAATTGTGGAGTTCAGCAGTCCCACGAAATCTGTGTTCTGCAGGTTGGGTTTTTTTTAGTCCATGACAATTTCTAGCACAGACAAATACAGACTTCAGTCTGTTTTGGTCATCTATTTGCATGCCAAGATTGAGTTTTATGGATGCATATACTGGCTTACAGAAAGTTGTGACAGAAGAATGTGAAAATACAGAATTACTGAGGAAATGTAATTATTGAATAAAATTATTAAATAAAATTGGAGGTGTGACAAAGTTAGAATATGACCCTATTTTGAATGGAGAGCATGGAGACATTTTGTCATCTTCTCACTTGCATTGCGTTTAAGTCTGATTTAATCAAACTCTGATTCCAAGCTGTGCAATGGAAAGGAGAAGCAGCCCATTGTTCTTGATAGATTTGTTCTCTGTGTTTACAGCTTCTTTTGCCAAAGAAAGGAGTAAGGGCTCTTTCAGCCTTGATAACTCTCATTGTAGTTTAAAGGAAAAAGAAGGGAAGATACAAGTTCTCAAGACACAACAGGATGGATAGGACTTGCTTCTCGGCAGCAACAGTATTGAATTGACTCCACTGTGTGTACTATTGACAGGCGAGGTCCCTCCTGCCCATAAACCACATCCTTGTCTCCATATCTCTGCACAGGCAATGGTGGAGCAAACACACTTGTCTTTATCTGGTGGGTCTTGCTCACCGTCCTGTTGCTTCATTAGAATTAATTTTATTTCTCTGGAAATCGGTCAAGAACTGTCCCAAATTTGTCTCTGAAAATAGGCTGAGGAGCCTGGAGTAATAAGCAACTACATGGTGTTATATCAAGAATCCATCTGGAACTGGGAGTTCACAGGTGTGAAAAATGTTGTGAGGAAGAGTAAGAAATGCGTTTGGTGGTTCGTTCTTTCTTTCTGGACCGTCTTCTTTGGATGGTTCATTTTGGCTGGAATCCAGCATATGAGTCATTCCTAGTGATCTGCTCCAGACAGGTAGTAGCGTTTCACAGCTACTGATTTGGACAGGGTGATTTAAAAAACCTGCTAAGTGTCTGTTCTCCTTCTGCTGTTAGACATGAAGAGCCAACAAAGCCAAAAGACAGCAGCGCTGTAGAGAAAGCTGTACGTTAGCGAGCTCCATTGATTTTGATGGAGCCACTCTGACCAACACCACCCAAGGAATTTGCCTGAAGTGAGAGGTGGATTGTATTTTGTTTTCCTTGTCATTAGGTTTGGGTTTTTTACATTCCAGTTAGCTTAGACATGTGCAAATTTGTTGAAAGCTTACGGTGACACAGGGAACAACAAGTACATAATTTGGCTCTGCAGAACTTTAAGGAGGAAGGTGAGAAACCGAGTGGTCTGATTTTCCTTTTAGGGTAATGTGAATTAGAAATGACTGCTGAAATCAGTGAGCTACACAAAGGTAAAAATTGGAGAAAGCAAAAAGCAAATCTGTCCCATTACCGTTTTACTTGTAAACTCAATATATCTGATAAAGAAATCATTTAGAAATAATAAACATGCCATTTTTACAGTCACATTTCAGAGTAGAGCCATGCTTCAAGGGCTGTAATTGTGACCTACATTTTGAATTATTTGATAAGGCTGACCCCCCATGATGATCTCAAATTAAAATCTTATAAATTACCACTTTCTGGCAAATAGGCTTGCTGTTATCGTTTCACTCTGACATTTATTCTTTGCTATGGGTCACTGCTTTATTACTATAAGAGCTTTTGGCCAAGTGCTGTTCCCAAAGCATAGGAAAGACGTTAAAGGTTAATTTCTTGCAAACTGTGAGAAAATGTTACTTCTCATTCATTTAGACTTGCATTACTGAATTTGCATTCTTTTTATGGCGTGCATATTAGTATGTAGCTAAAATCCCTCACAGCAAATCAACCAATAAATTGCACTGAATTATAGTACAATAATGAATTGCTTGTCATTTGGTTTCTAACAACAATAACATGAACAATTTTTTTATCCTCTTGGCCAGACAATTAACATACTCTTTCTTGGTGTAACTCTGAAGTCTTTGGAGCTCTGCCTGCAGAGTACTTGGCCCAAAAGTTGCAAGTGCCAGAAAAGTTGATTGTTGTGCCTTCATCTGAACATGTCTTGGGCTGTAGCCTTTCTGTAAAAAAAAAAAAAAAATTAAAAAAAAAGATGATGATGATGAGAGCTAATATTTGGTTCTACTGTGTGCTGGGCCTTCAAATTTCCCCTGGAAATTTGCAGCTGTACCTCAAAGGTAAAAGAATTCTTGGCTGGCCAACACAAGACCAGATGGGCTCGTTGCCCCGAGGAAGAGCCCTGTGAAGTGTTTGTTCTTCCTGTAAACAACATTCATTTGGGATTTGACAAGGGGAGGGTATGTGGAGGACTTATCTTCAGGTGGTGACAAGGCCTGAAGGCAGCAGGAATGATGTGAGTGCATAATTGCCCTCTGAATATCTTGCATTTTATGTGATTTTTTTAAAGATATTAATGTCTACCTTCCCAGTGGGACATTCCGTAGAGGGAACTGTTAATTATCTCCACGCTCGGCTGAGATGGAGGAGGAGGAGATGAACAAATACGTGATACCTGCAGGTTGCTGGTGCAAGTGCTTCTTCCCTAGGGGATTGAGGTTGTCCTTAGAAAGAAGTGGGGTACAGCACGGGGTCGACAGCAGTAAAGTTGCCCCCTCAACCCCCCATATCCTTTCCTTTTGTTATTACTCAGAGGACACCAGGGTCCCACTGAAGCCACTCTATCACTCCCCTCTTCAGCTGGACAAGGGAGAGGGAACACAAAGAAGGGCTCGTGGCTTGAGATAAGGACAGGGAGATCATTCACCAGTTACCATCATGGGCAAAACCACACTCAACCTGGGGAAATTAATTGAATTTATTGCCTATCAAATCAGAGTAGGGTAGTGAGAAATAAATACTAAATATTAGAACACCTTTCCCGACTCCTCCGTTCGTCCTAGGCTCAACTTCATTCCTGGTTTTTCTCCCTCCTCCACCCAAGCGGTGAAGGGGGATGGGGAAGGGGGGTTGTGGTCAGCTCATCTCCCATGTTCTCTGCCGCATCTTTCTCCTCACACTCTTCACCTGTTCCAGAGCAGGGTCGCTCCCATGGGAGACAGTCCTCCATGAACTGCTCCAACATGGGTCCTCCCATGGGCTGCCATTCTTCACGAACTGCTCCAGTGTGGGTCCCTTCCACGGGGTGTGGTCCTTCAGCAACAGACCGCTCCGGTGTGGGTGCCCCACGGGGTCACAAGTCCTGCTGTCGGACACAGGGGAAGCTGCTGGCAACTGCTCACGGAAGCCGTTCCTGTGGCTTCCCAGCTACCCAAACCTTGCCATGCAAACCCAACACCGCCATGCAGAGGAGGAGGGAGGGAAAAGTTGACACAGCTCTTTACCAGACAGAAATGATTAAAAAATGAATCGTGGCCTACACTCTGTGAGCTATCACTGGTAGTTCCCTGAAGAAATAGATTAATAAAGTTGTGGCCTAATTAAATCAGAGATCTTGTTTCTCAGCTTGCCCATTTGAGACTGACACCTTCCAGACTTCGCCATGACATCAGCTCAGGAGCTACGTGCCTTGTGCAGGATGGTGCAGGGAGGTGAGATGCTCATCAAGTCACCGAAATATTCCCCTTTTGCACTGGGGTGAGGATTTGTATCCATGAGATTATTGTTTTCTGACTGGGGTTGCAGGTAGTTTGTTTAGCAGCAGGAAACATCTGTGTGATCTCTCCTGAGGCATTTGTCATCACTGTGCTGTCTAGTCTTAATTCTCTCCAATTATTTTGGCGATCGTGCAGTCTCCCTCTACTGCCAAGTCTGGCGGCTTCAGTAAATAGCAAATTAAATGTGTAACCTGGGTGTATGAAAAACTTATATATCATAAAGGCACTGCTTCGCTTTGCACTGCATGACTCATTCTTACAGTAAGAGGAGGATTAGTTGTGTTAGCGAGGATTACGCAAGGTTTCCTTCGGTGCCAGCAGCCAGTTATTCGTAATCGTGGGTTCTCAGGGAAAGCAGGCAGGTTGCGCACCCCGTGCCTGGTACTGGAGGGTTGTTGCTGCCCATCGCAGGTTTGACACTGGTGGAGGCTGGAGTTGGGTCCCAATAATGCTGTGTAACTCTTTGGTACCAGAAACCATAGTAGTGCCTCACTCCTGGCAATGAATGATGTTCGCTTGCAAAAGAAGAGTGGTAAAATGTTCTCTATCGTGCTATGTTGTGAACTGTCGGTATACAATAGGGAATACACATATAATATTTCAGCTTCATGTCTTACCCTTCTGTGGCTTTACTAGGGTTAAGATACGAATCGGAGTGTTATGTGTGTGTCTGAGTATATATTCACCATAAAGTAAATCTGACCTTTTGAGATTTTTTCCTTCTTCAGTTTGTAAGCATATTGTGTGCGTGCCTTCATCCTGGTTTAGGCTTTTATCTGGAGTTAAGCTCCCTGATAGTTGTCAGTGAAGGAGGTACAGCTACGAAATTCAAGAAGCCACTGGTCGGATTGTAGTAGCCTCAACAAATAGCTGTGGCATTTATTCCTCACAGAGCTGTGTTTTTGGCTCTCATTCTTATGTAAAGAAGCGCTAATGAGAACGTTGTGGAGTAACTTCTATAACTTTTCACTACTTTCTTGTATAAGAGTTGGGCATTTTGTTTGGATTTGTAAGCCAGCTTTTATTTTTTATCACTCCAGGTGGATGAGATTTTTTTTCTGTAGGTAAACGTCAGGGGCTGCAAGGAGGAGAATGACAAAAACATGCTGGAGATGAAAATACATCAGTTTTTGGCACTTCATGGTGTTTAATTAGGAAAACAAGTAGTTCTTTTTAATTTTATTGTTTGGGTGATATAAAGAACTTTAAAGGATTTTGCCATTAAAGATCTCATTTTACATCAGTATACACATTGACTTTTGGACTAGTTTGACATCATGCATGTTGTCTCCGACGTGTTCCTAGTGCACATCCACAAGTCATAGCATCTGTGCCAGTTTGTTTGTCGAAGGGGTCAAATGGTGGGACCTTCTGACTCAAGGACATCCAGTCCCTTGTTGGTGGGCTATTCACTGAAACTGTCTAAGGAGCTAGCGACTGAGTAAGGGAAGACATCTGGCGATGGGTCATCCAGTCTTAGTGCCATAGTGCAAACTATGTTAAAGAATACACAAAGGAAGTGTCTTGAGCTTAGGATTTGATCACTTGGATGACAAACTTGCCAGTGCGTTTGGAGTTGCCTGTAGATGCTATGTCTTAACTTTAAATTTGGAACTCACTGTATTTAAGTGTCAACACCAAATACTCCTTTTTTTAACCTTAGTAGTAATTAAATCTGTGATTTAATTCTGATGGTTTTAGAACTTTATCATCTTAAGTATTAATGCAAATTAACCAGTTCTGTTCTTTTGTTGCTAAGATGATACACAGTTGTCTTGCATCTTGAAGGAGCAGGATTTAATTATTTTCCTGAAGTCCTCAGCCCAAACTTGCTGTAACAGAAGTGCTGTTTGGATTTAACTTTGAAGACAAATAATGAATGGAAAAACCCATTCAGTTGGTTTAAGTAGTCAAAATAATTCATAAGGGATACAGATTGCAAACTACTGACTTGAAACTTTTGTGCGTTGTTCTCCGGATTTGTATTACCAAACAGCTGTACCTTCCCCTTCCTTACGCTGGCCCTCGCATCACAACTCAAATTAGGTTTCTTATCAGCCTGCAGCGAGGACTACAGCCGTATGTCCAATATCCTGCAAAGAGAGGGTACCACACAAATACGGGGGAAGTGGCAGTACTTCAATTTATTATTAAGTATATGACAAGAAGAAATAAAATTGTTTCAGAAATGAAATATGATCCTTTCAAAATCTTATGCCAGGAGAGAAAGTGAGTGTTTCTCTGCGATGTAGAAGTAGAACTGGTAACAATCATCAGTTGAGAGTGGATTAAGGAGAATGAGTGTCTCTTTTCTCGTATTGTTCTGGTACCCTGCTCTCCAGCTTCTTTCAGACCCTCGCTCTGGATGTCTATTATATATTTCATTGATAGAAGACTGTATGAATTTTTCCTCTAGGTAAACACATTTCTGTTTTAAAGGGTGGTGAAATTGCTCCAAGATACAAGTAAATGATCAAAATGTGCTATCAGCCTCAGGTGTAATTTTTGGCTTATTGATTTTGTCTGTGTTTAGCTACAGTACATTTAAAACCAGACAAGTGAGGCAATGGAAAATAGGGGAATATCCTACAGGGGCATGGGCTGGGCAGATGATGCATCAGTTTTTTTCTGTTGTAAATCTTGGTCTTGTACAAGTTTAAATTGAAAGGGAGGTTTCATTTAATGTAAGTACCAAGGACACAATGTACAACTTCAAAATGAAAAGCCAGAAATACAGTATTAACTGTAGGTGTTCAGTGTTAAGGCTGCTGAGATGCTGTTTGACTATGTTGTTATTCTTCTAAATTTAAATACACAGTAGTACTTTTTGAAAATCACTTGTATGGACATGTGATTTCTCTTTCAGTAATAATGATTTACCTCCTTTTATTTTATCATTTGAGGGTCCAGGGTAGGATAAGAGCATTACCACACTGAAACTGAATCATATTTCTTACATTCTATTTCATTCTCTTTAGCAGCAGTTGACAGGAGAAAGAAGAATATTATGTTTCCAGACTGCGGACTGCTCATACTTTCTTCTGAGAATATTATAAACTTAAGCTATGGGTCACATTTTAATATCTTCAGTCACATGTACTCAAAGCAGGCATAAGCAAAATATTAACTAATGTAATATATAAGGGAAGCACTCGTATTCACTGGGAAGCATAAGCAGGGACTTATGACCATTTTATGGAGATTTCTAGACCCTGAGATTTAATAATCTTTTTGATTTGTCACTCTGATGGAAAGAAAGTGCTCATGAATTTACTCTAAATAGAATTTTCTAATCATCCTTGGGAAAATTAGAAATATATGGCAGATTAACAAACCAGCCATTCATCTGTTGGGTTAAACGTACTAACATGATCTTAACAAGCCATGTCGTCTTTTAACACATGCAAAGGACCAAATTATCTGCTGAAAGACTGACATTATGTAAATGTAACATTTGCTGGACCTCTAAACCCTGTGATTAAATTACTGTCTAAATTATTCTGCAATATGAATGTCGCCTACAAAAAGGAAAGCTGTAAAAGAAATGACTGTGACATCTTCTGGGTTTGCAGTATTTCCATAATGAGTATTTGAAATTAACAGTTTGTATAAATAACTCAAAACCTTAACGAAATAATAAGAAAGTGGAGGATATGACATGAGGGAAGACTTAATCTACAAAGAAGCAAATTTATCGCAGGGTTTCGGCAAGACTTTGTTAGCAAAAGAAGCATGACTCAATTAAGAGGGGAATTTCATCCACAAATCAAAACTTGTGGCTGGAGAGATGCCTCCCCTACCTAACTTCTGTGGATGTGTTGGGTAACCAGTGGCGGGTAATCTGCTTTCATGTAGGAGTTTGAGACACACACATCTGTAAAACGGCAAAAAAATAAAAAGGGAAGAGTGTGCTGAAACACTGGGACTGCAAGTAATCATGTCCCTGAAAGGCTGCATATAAATTGTTCCCTGCAAATAGAGATCTCCTCGTGCAGAGTAACTGATCGATTAACGTGTACTGTGTCATTAACTCATGGAAATTATCTTACTTCTATTTCACTCATTCAAAAAATTGAAGTCTAGCAGAACAAATGTACTTCAGCAAAAGGAGGAATTGGATGTTTTGGTAATTGGCTGCTTAGTAAGCTCTAACAACAACAGCGGAGAGACGCAGCCCTTCGCAAGGCATCGTTAATCGAGCCTCGTGGTACACCTGCGAGGGGAGCTCACTGCCTGATATCCCTCTTCCCAGTACATAGCGCTAGAGTCCATGGGGATGGAGAGTTAATGTTCCCCTAACATCCGTAAAGGCCAGGTTTTTTGCTCCTTTGGTGTCTCCATGAAGCCTCAGGTGGAAATTCAGCACAGATGGAAAGCAGCAGAACTGAGATGCTCAGCATAACAACTTGATTACATCCCACCTTCCCTGGAAAGTTTAAGGTTTCTCTAAAGCTCAACTTTATTTTTTGTTGGAGATTGTATTCTTTGGTGGAGACCTTTTTCTCTCTTCTCTGGGTCTCTTTCTTGGGGGAAGGGTTTGGGGAGGATGAGGGAGCCTGCAGGAGGGAAGGGCAGCTTTGGGGCTGTGGAGAGGGAGCACTGCCGCTCCCCTGCCTGATCACTGATGAGTAAACGTGTAATAATAGAGAAAAGGAGAAAAATATGTGTTCATTTAACTAAGGTGAGATGTTACATTACTGATGTTAAAGTGGTCATTTTGAACTCAGGATGAGGTAGACTGACAGAAATGACGATTTAAAGTGGGTGGTGGGGGGAGAAAGGACGGGTAGATAAGCAAACCAGCGTCAAGCAGGCAGTATTTTTGTGTGTTTTCAGGCCTCTGCAACCAACTGAAACATCCAACTCGGATTTTCTCCCCAAGAATGTCTTGTAGTTTGTAAGGCGCCTTCTTATGTTTGTGCTGCTAGCTATTATTTCTGTCTTCCATAAAATAAGTACTGCAAGTTTTGCTTTATGCAGTAAAACTAACCCCTTTCTGAGGAGAATTTCTGGAGTATTTATTCACAAGTCTTTATCAGAAGAGATTTGCGGTATGGCCAGTGCTGGTTCTCAACAGATGGATTGGCAGAGTCCTTTTATGTGTGACTTGTGTTCTGCAAGGTTTGTTGTTACCGCAAGGGAAGCTGGTCCAGATCTCCACCATCCCCAGCGGTGTTGTGTAATCAGGGCTGGTTCCAACACATGGGAGTCACCCCTTGTTTTCGCAGCAGCTCGATGGGACTTCTTTACTCTTTTATAAATTTTTGTGGTTGTAAGCGGTAGTGACTAGAAAATTTAGTGTGGACTTTCTACCTGCAGTGCATATGGGTTATTTTTTCTCAGACAGCATGAAAGTTTCTTCTTAGATAGCGATGTTTTCCTGAGAGCCTTATTCACTTGCTTTGTGTGCCAAATCCTGTAATAGGAGAATCAGTTGTATTTTTGAGATATAACCAGGTTATTCCAATTCTGGGGAAATCCAGATGTCATTTCCATATTAGCTGGTGTTTCCACCAGCTGCCCGATCGTGGTACTAGCCAGTCTCCCTCCATCCTACAGGCCATTCATAAAAAGTCCCCTCTTCTCCCCGTCCCCCCGCGTGGTTTTGCTCAATGAGAGAGGGAATGAAAAGGGGTTTCATTCAGGTGATTTCATAGTGATGTTACCCGTTTCAGTGTACTGCAATCTGCCACTTAAATGGGATGTGATGGTTTATTTCTTTTTGCTAGAAAAAGCTTTTTTTTTTTTTTTGATAATAAAAAAGCCTGCAGGTGTCCTACTGGCTTCTCTTCATCCGAACCCTTCCTGTGGTGCGGGAAGAAAAGCAGAAAAATACCAGGGGACGGTAAGTGGGTGGAGAAGGATAATAATAATAAAAAAGAAACCCTCTCAACCAACCCCTTCCCCAAACTATTCAGAGATTCAACCAAAATGAATTATCAATGTTTGAAACTTCCTCTTTATTTACGCCTTGTCCTCACTGTCGCTTGCTGGTGTACCACAGCCCCTACACAACTGGGAGGACACTTTGCAGAGTGACTTACTGGTTTGTAGTATTTCCTCAGCTGAAGTTGAAATACGCTTTTCTGTGCCACTGTACCAAAGTTACCTCCAAGATTTGCTTCACTTTTTGCTTGAAAAAGAAATATTTCTGCTTTTCCTTTCCCCTGTGCCTGTTCAGTCAGTGCCCCAGAAATGCATCTGAAAATAGCCCCTGCCCAAAGCAGTTCAGCTCAGAATTGAACGTATGAGGAAAACGGGGAAGCGGGGAGAATCAGTGATATGTGTACTCCCTGTTTTTCCAACTTACTCAAATTCTGGAGAAAATGAGGTGCGCAGGAAAACAGAGGAGCTTAAATGCTTTGAGGGAGAGGGCTGGTCCTATATTTGATTATCTCTGAAATGTATATTGCTCTTAGTTATAGCAAAATCCATGGTAATTGAGTAATTTCATGATTTCTGGCACAAACGTCAGTAGTCTTTTTGATACCTTGCTACTGAGCTTAAGTTACTGCAGGTTTACACATGTGTAACTATAAACTGAACTTTATCATTGATTTTTCAGCAGTAAAAAGAAAAAGTAGGCTAAACTTTAGCTATAGATGAAGTATTTAAAATAATTTCCCAAAGCCTTTCATAAATATGACATTGATTCATTGATATACAGACCATTAGCAGTTAGTCTCCTCTGTTCATCTATCATTTCAATTATCTCTAGACTTCCCCAGGGTCTTTGACAAATGGGAGACAATTTGCATTTTGTACATTAATGACCTTGGTTGAATTTGTAATTTTATTCCCCCCTTTTTATAATTATATTTCAGCATTTGAGGGAAAAACCCCACAAAAAAGTAGTCAGCCAGTTCATAATTTAATCAGAAGTGTATGGATGCTGAGAAGGGGGAAAAGGAGGGAAAAAGGACAAAATTACATGAAAGTGTTTTGCACTTTGAAGAACTTTTACTGGAGGATGCAGAAGATTATTGTATATGGTGTGAGGAATGTTACCTCTCCAGGTCGCAGGCTTAGGAGACCAGTTAAAACCACAGCCTGAATCTTGGTGTCACAAAAATTGTTGGTCCTCCTCCCAACCAGCTGATTTCTTCCTAGAGATGCTGTCTCTCAGTCCCTGCTCTGACAATGATGCACAAGAGGGATTGCAGAAAGTGATCCCTTAAAAAAGGAGGAAAAAAAAAAAGGTAGAGGAAAAAGTCACATCCCACTGCCTTGTCTCCTTCATCTCACGTCTACCCCTGCTTTGCTGTTTTAAGCTCCTGTTCTCGGTGCAGTGCCTACATCCAGATTTGAGCTTTTCTTTTTCTTTTCACTTTTTTCATCATTTGGAGTGTGAAATTATTTTCAACAATACCAGAGCATTCATTAAAGATATTTTCTGATAAGCATGTTTATTAGCATTTATTTTAGTGAGTTTTTCTGCTGGGTCTTTCTGGACGATGCGCATCAGAAAAGACAGGGCTGCCCCTGCATGTTAATGTTCTCATATTAGACCAGGCGCAGGTATCTTCTGCTTGAAGTATTGCTTTTCATCCAGAAGTGTTGCAAAGCTCTTCTGGAGTAGTGCATAGATGCAATTATTCAGGTTTCTGGGATACCACTGATCCAGCCACAGGGATGCTACTCTGCATGGGCTACAGAAGTGCCAGAAAATGAGGCAGATTCCTTTTGAGCTCATCTCTGCTTGGCTGTCTCCTGCTGCCGCTGCTCTCTGGGCTGCAATGGTCCTCTTCATCCTCCTGTTTCTGCCGATCGCTTGTCCACACTGGTGCAAAGACCGAGAGCATCACCTGGACCTGGTGACTGCACTGCAACGGGGACGGTGACCTAATCCTGCGCGGAGCTGGCACGGGTCTGGCAGAGGTGTACACTGGGGCTGTGTTTCTCCAGATTTCAGGACTTGTCGCCACAGAGTATCTCACCAAAACCCCTGTAACGTCCAGCGGGAAGGTCAACCGTGGGCTATACTAGCAGTACGGTTGGCTACTAGGTAGAAAGGCCAGCTGCTAAACCAATTTCCATTAATAATTTGGGGTAGTCTAAAGCTCCTAAATAATCCTTCTTAGCTTTATGTCATATAGAAGGTTGTCTGTTAAGTTCAACTATTAATTTCCTCCTCTCCCATCTTTGTACCTGTGGTCTTTTGCTCTGGTGATGTAGTAACAGGGTTTTAGCCTTAGGTGTGTTGGTCACTGTTCACACCTTTCCCACATTTAAAAAAAAAAATTGTGCAGAAGTATCCACATGTTATCAATCCTTTTCACTGTTTGTTAATGCTCCTAATGTGGGTACCTGGGAGACCAGGCATAAATATTTAGTAGAGTTAAGTCTTTTAAGCTTCTAGGTGGGCCAAGGAGTAGGTACAGTGTACATAGACAAAGTAAAATGCACCACTGCAGTATCCTGTAACTGAAGATCAGCTTGCTGGCCTCACTGCATCAGTTCTTTCCTCGGAAAGCTTCACGGCCAACTGTCGGGATTTGGGGGCTGTGTGTTGTTTTTTAAGTAACTCAGGGACACATACACAGTGAATACGTCCCACCTGATGAAGAGGATTGCTGCCTTCTCTAGGAATGCTCTCCAGTTGTTAAAAATTCGCTGTTTCTATCATTAATGGCAGGGTGGGATCTGAGATACCAGAGTCTTTGCCTTTTCCTTTGAACACAAAATTGCTGCAGTCTCTCAGACAACATTAGGTGGTAACTGTTGGCAACAGCTACGATGTTAGGAGCGACGTATGTTTCTGGCTAGATTTTCAGAACCATCCGTAACATTATACTACATGTGCTTTGCTCATATATCACACTTCCCTTTTGTGCGTCAGAATGAATTTGGCTGTCTCTTCCATGCAAAAAACGTAATTAGGCTAGGTTGAATGTGAGGAATTTATTTTTTGATTGGAACTGAAGGGTGAAATTCCAAATGTGGAAATCTGAGCTGTGAACGGGCGTCGACCTATGGCCCTGGCACCACTGCTCTCCTGCCTAGATGCTCACACTTAGGAGGGCCTTAGGCATACAGCAAGGAAGGTCCTGGTTTTAAATAGTGCTCTATCCAGTCTGGGGTATGCTCAGGCCAGGCTGTTCAGCCTTGGATTCTTCTGACATACGTTGTTCAACTATTTTTCCACGTGCTGAAGAGCGAGCAGCCTTTGGTTTGAAGAGGTTTGGTTAAATTAGATGCTCTGAGTGGTCCGTAAGAGCGAGTTAAAGATCAAGGTAAACATATTTATTGATTTATTTCCCTGGTCTTCTGAAAACAGGACTCGGTGTCTGTGGGATATGCTTGTCTTTGCCTAAGTTATGTGTGCTGCACACAAGTGCCAAGTGGATGCATATTTATTTCTGCATAGCCTGTATGGCCGTGTTTGCATTTTTCTGCCCCTGATAGTGTTTGCCCTTTGATGTCTGTCTTTAATTTGTCGAACATTTACAATAGCTTGTAAGAGCTTTAAACTTACTTCTAATACATGTTCTGTTTAAGAGTATTAAATTTAATACTTTGACCTTACTGCTGCTCAAAAAACAGAGTTGATTATCCTAAACCCAACAATTTTATAGGAGGGGTAGTAGTGGTTAAGACTTTATAACGGTATACCCTTTGTTAATAGTGAGGAACGTAAAATAAAATATGTCTGCCCTTTGTAGGGAGAGAGGTAGAGGAACACATGTTTTAAAGGGTAAAATGGTCATGTTTGAAAAGACCAACAGATGCAGTAACTCCAAAGTTTTAGATTATTTACACCACCTCACTGATGCCTTGCTGAAAACACAAATGCAAATTTCTTTTTCATTATACCCCCTGAAAAAATTGGGTATGGCTCTCCATTGAAACCAGACGCCTGACATCCAGATAGATTTAAAAGGCAAATCTAGTTTGTATTGGAAACCAGAGTGTAAAGTTCAAGTTACATAAAACTGGTTCTTTCTGGCTCTGGTAGGAATCAGTTTTAGCAATGCAGGATTAAGAATTCCAGCCCTCTAATTTCTGCCTGTGATCACCTTTGGCATTTGACAGTTTAAAAATCTTGACATCACATATTTTTATAACCAGAACTCCCAGGCTGTAAAACGAAGTCTGCCGCTGCTGCTAACGAGAGCCGCTACACGTGGTCAGCAGATGTGCGTGCACAAGCGGTGAAGGTCCCAGGTTCAAATGCCGGGGTCAGGCTGAGGTAACTTTCTGCCAGATTGTTCCTTCTGCACAGTGTCTGGCTTACAGCATCACACTGAGCCTGATCTATTTGTTTTAAAGGAGACCTCAGTGTTGTTCTGCTGGGAAAGGCCTCGAGAAATCTCAGCTGTTCTCTGCTACTCATTGTTAATTTAACTGGAAAAAGAAAATCTTCTTTCTTCCGTTCTTTGCTTCCTGCTTGTCCCTGGCAAAAACTGTATGCAAGTTAATGGTTTGTACATTGCTTTTCTTCCAGCTTGATATAACCCTATGTCCAAGTTTAAGTGTCCTGCTTGAATTCGGCAGTGGGAATTCCCTTCCAGTTAAAGGACGCTCACCTCGCTGCCATCTCTAGTGAGAAGGATCCAGACCTCTCTGAAATCCTGCGCTCCCGTTTCGCGCTAAATGAAACAGCCGCCTTTCTGAAGCACCCAGCGGCTCCCTTTCAGCAAGGTGCTCGGCACCGAGCGATGCTGCTCTTTGCGTGCTGCGCTCCTTAGCAAACCTGCCCTGCAGTCACACGAAGCAAGAGTTAGCAAGCACCCGTTGGTGTCAGAGAAGTTAGAAGAATTTGGAAGACAAATTAGGCAATGAAGTCTCTGGGAATAATGACTTCCCTTGGGTTTCTTTACAAATTAAACTGAAGGTTTAATAATTTTTTTTCCATGGATTCCTTTGCCCTTGACACACAAGATCAGTTACTAGAAGGCACAGTGACTGAGTGCAGCTGAGTGGTAATGGCATATGTCTGTGTAAACCAAATACCAAGTTGTCGTTTATGTCTGTTGTAAACAAGTGACCTGGTTGTATGGTTGTGTGTCAGCCACGCAGGGAATGATTCCAGAAAAGTGATTTTCTGTAGCAGAAAACGAGATGACTTTACAACTACAGTTAGTGCAGGATTTTTGTCAGGGAAGTGAGTAATTCTGCCCACATAACTGTTAGGAAGATCTTCTAGAAACGAAAAACAAAAGATGGAGAGAATATTCAGGAGGACATAGGAAGAAAGAAATATTTAACCCATTTAAGTCAGTAGCGGGGCATGCCATTCATTGCGATTTGATCTAATCCCAGGCTATATCTGATGAGTAGAGTCTGTTCTACTGGTGATTGACATTGACTGGCAAGGACAACTGTTAAGCAAAATAAGAAAAGAAAATAGGGGCTTCCATTTAAATCTCAATAATGAATTCCAATTCTAGGTGAGAAGCTGGGTGCACATCATCCTTTCTCTACTGAGAAATCTTTTACATTCATTTCAGCTTGTAATGGTTTCAGGAAAAAAAAAAAGAAAAAAGTTTTCATTATTCATGTGAAAAATGAACTAATTTGCTCACATGCTTAGTCCTGGGGTTAATTGTACTATGAAAAAGAACAGTTTGTAAGAAACTGGCTCATTACAATAGGAGTGCCCTGAAATTTAAGCTGCCTAATTTGTACAGTTGGAGCAAGCTAACTATTGTAATAATCAGCCTGTTTGTATGGTAAGGAGAAACTTCTGGACCTGTGGGTTCAGCCCCATAATGAGGGTTGTGGCAGGCAGTGGGCTTCGGTGTGTGCTCTGCTGGGGGGTTCCTCCTGCCGCAGCACCCCTTGCTTCGCACAAGCGGCTCTGGCCACATTGCTGGCGTGATATCAAATTGTGGTTTGTACCAGGTGAGAGCCTACCCCAACGTGAATTGGGGACCTTATAAATGCTTATAAATATCTGAAGGGTGGGGGTCAGGAGGACAGGGCCAAACTCTTTTCAGTGGTGCCCAGCGACAGGACAAGGGGCAATGGGCACAAACTGAAGCACAGGAAGTTCTGTCTGAACATGAGGAAGAACTTCTTCCCTCTGAGGGTGATGGAGCCCTGGCCCAGGCTGCCCAGGGAGGTTGTGGAGTCTCCTTCTCTGGAGATATTCAAGACCCGTCTGG
>Ga0065711_1040144_pt1 | contig 17211 bp, 12 predicted proteins | sample Hoacrofraction12_FD_59098 | JGI IMG/M metagenome (GOLD analysis project Ga0065711, IMG submission 59098) | Hoatzin crop microbial communities from Cojedes, Venezuela - Epithelial fraction 12 v2 (version 2) | ecosystem: Host-associated > Birds > Digestive system > Esophagus > Crop | place... | reverse complement strand
GAGCCCAGCTTCCCACAACGAGGCCGCGCGAAACAAGCCCCGCCCCGCCCCGCCCCGCCCCACCCCGCACAAACAGCCTCATCCCTCCTCACGACGCACAGTACCCACTACCGCGCGCCCCCATGACTGCACGCCGAGGCACCGCCCCCGGGGGGCTGGCAGCCAATGGGGCGCCGCCAGCGCTCACCAATCGCGGGTGGCCGGCGGGGAGTGAGGGGTGCCAGTCGGGTAGGCAAGGCCCGTGCGGCGGTGCGTGGGCTATGCAGTCCCTCGCCTGGGAGATCCGCAGCTTCTCCCGGGCCAACCTGCGGAAGCAGCACACCCGCGTGACGACACTGACAGGCAGGAGGGTTGTCGAGACGTGGCGCGGCGCCTGCCTGCAGCTGGAGGAGGAGGAAGCGGCGGCGCCCGACGGCGGCTTCGTGCAGGACCTCAGCGCCGACCTCCAGGTCGGCGTCGTGAAGCCCTGGTTGCTGCTGGGTGAGTGGGGCCGGAGGCGGCGGCGGCTGCTGCGGCCTCGCCGGGGATAGGGGTTGGGGGGCTCCGGGCGGCGGTGCTTCCCGCAGATCAATCGCTTGCTGCGGGGAGCGGGTCCCAGAGCTTCCCGAAGCGGCGAGCCGAGCGCGCGGTACTGCCTGCAGGGAAGGGGTTTAGCGTGGCAACCGGCTCGCTTTCTCTTCAGGGTCGCAGGATGCTGCTCACGACCTGGAGACGATGAAAAAGTATAAGGTAACGTTACAGGGAAATAAAAATGCATCTTGTGTAATGCTTGCTAAGTGGATTTCTTAAGTTAAAAGGCCTAAAATATTCTCGAGTAAGTTGAAGAAAGATTGTATTACGTTTGCAGTTTTAAAAGGCTGCTCTGTTTGCAGCTGGGTGGATGCCTGCTAGCTTCACTAGAAGCTGAAATACTTAACTAATGACTGTTTGGAGCTGTTTAGTGGAACAGATTCTCGCATTGCTATATGCCTTTCCGTTTCAGATGCTGAGCAGCATCAGGCCCCCTTGCCTTACAGGGATTGATGAAATGAGAAAAACAAAGTGGCAGCGCTAAGTCTTTCCCGAACCTTGGTCTTTTTACTGTTTCAGTAATGGGGTGATAAGGCCTTTGGACAGTGGTGCTTCTGCAGGACAGGGAGTGCACCAGTCTGGCACCTGATGCCATCTGAATGTCGCTTTGCTGTAAGTTAGAATAACCCACAACTCGGCCCTAGTCTGAACAGAGCAACGATGGCAGGAGGCTAGAGGTGGTCTCACCTGCCAAGTGGATGTATAGCTTACTCGGAAATCCCTCTGCTCAAGTAAATGGTACTGGTAACTCAGTAGGGGGAACATTAAGCTGATTGGTTAGGGCAGGCTTGAAATTTGGGGAATTCTTGTATGGTATGTGCTCTCATTCCTGTTGCTTTGTCTTATTTTCTGTTTGTGTGCTGACAACTCACTTGTCTGTGTAAAATCCTTACTTTAGTCTGTGTTTGTCTGAGCACAGATCTTCTTATTTCCTCTCAAAAAAAGAAGAAAACTGAAATTTATCACAGAGTATTTTAACACGCAGTAAAATTTTGCTTGGGGAAAAGCACTCCGTAGACAGCATATGTATGTAAAACTGTAGGTTTTGTAACTTGTAAGTTACAATCTGTGTATGCCTAAATAATAATTCACCTTTGCTACTGCTGATTTTGCTTACTGTCTTCAGAAAATGCCTTTTTTTTTGCCCTAGGTTACTCATGTTCTAAATGTGGCATATGGAGTCCAAAATGCCTTCCTCAATGACTTTATATACAAGACCATTTCTATTCTGGACCTCCCAGAAACTGATATTACCTCCTATTTCCCAGAGTGTTTTGAGTTTATTGAAAAAGCCAAGATCCAGGTACAGTATATCAATAATTAATGCTACTAGTTATCCTGTTCAGATTATTTATTACCCTATGTTTTAGAGAAATGCTTCTTTAATACAGCTGGACCAGTGGCTGACTTTATCTAAAGAAATCCCATTGTAAGTCATTACATCTGACAGAGGGAAACTATTCTACTTGCTATAATTTATCCATCAGGGATGTTGTTTTTGATTAGAAGAAAGCCTAACAGGGCTTTTACAGATCTGTATGGTTTGTCAGCAGCCATCCACCATCCTGGTGCTTTTCCTTGATCATCAATTGAAGATGCAGCACATTGAGCTGTGAATCCACATACAATTATATACCAACACTACCAAAGAGTGTGTTAGTAGTCTTGGAGCCAACCAGTGATTTAACTGCTAACAAAATCCTGAAAAAGACATGACATAAGAAATAGGGTGAAAGGACTCTTGGGGTTGCTTGGCAGACCTGTCTGTAACCAGTCGGCGATGTCTCATATTTGTTGAATTCAGGCTTACTGTGTAATTTATGACAACCGTTGCTTTGGTATCAAACCTATGAGTTGACAACCAAACTTTATTGCACGGTGTTCCACCGTATCTACCATATTTATTATTTATGTAGATTGGGATAAAAGAACATAATATTGCCCCAGCTTTCTTTGTGTTACACAGTGTTCTTTCCTTCTCTCATTTATCATTTATGAGCTACCTGATATGCAGTGTCACTTAATGACCTTTTCAAGGTTTCTGGTTACAGTTTCCATTTCATTTCTGAATGAGACTTGCCATTCATAACTGCATAGTGTTGTTTTCTGCCACTGGTGTTTATGTTCCAGTTACTATTTTGTAAGCTAAGGAGTTTTCATGAGAACTTTTACAGCAGTATTAATAGTTTTATAATGGGAGAGTTGGGTGAAAGAGCAGGTAGTTGATGGAATAGATGTTTTCCAGGATCAGTTCACGAAGCATGTGATAGTAGCATGCGGAGATAGATCCCTGGATGGTTTGAATCACTTCATTTGCTTTGTTAAAATAGCATTAAAAGAGCTTACGATAAATTGTATCATGATGTGCTCTTCTGTTCAAGTAATCACAAAGAGATACTACTGTTTAATCTCCTAACATGGGGGACGGAAAGATGCTCACTGGTGAGAGAGGATGATGTATGATAGATTATTACTAGAACGTGGTGAACTTAATGAAGGAATATGAGAGCACTTGAATTGGAAAATGCAAGTAAAGCCTGTGCTGTTCAGTAAGTCATTGCTAGCTGGTACTTGTCACAGGACGTACTTATTTAAAACTGTAACTGCTCAGTTCTGTAGACGCCATGGTACAAACTCTGATACTGATCAGAGCTCACCTTTTCTTCTAGGCTCCAAACTGGTAGGCAGATTTTCCATGACATGTTAGGTGACCCATGTCAGATCATAGTGCTATGAATGAGGGATGTGGTTTTTTTTAAAATCTTTCTGTTTAATATCTAATTATAAACCCTCTAAAATCTTGTCTTTCCAGGGAGGAAATCTTAGCTCATGCATTAACATCTCTACTTATTGCTCCCTCTGTCCCTCCTAAAGAAAAAGCCCTGACACCACTGAAAAGTAAAGTGGATCCCTAAGGAACTACATTAGCCAATTGCTCTTCATGAAGAGCTTTATGCTTATTTATAATTTCTTTCCTCGGTGAGGGTTTTTGCCCACTATGTATAACCATTTATGTGTAAATATTTGCTCTGAGGACAGTGCTACACGTAAATGTAAAATTTCCAATTCCGACTTTTCACAGCATCATCAGCAAGGAGTTTTTAGTAAGTCGTTATATATTTTTATATGAAGTTTCTAATACTTGTTACAATCTACTTAATGAATATTCCAACTTATGTTTCATTTGTATCTTGAAGGATGGTGTGGTACTGGTCCACTGTAATGCAGGAGTCTCCCGTGCAGCGGCAGTAGTCATCGGTTTTCTGATGAATTCAGAAAGACTCAGTTTTGCTAGAGCCTTTTCCTTGGTGAAAAATGCAAGGCCTGCGTCTTGTCCAAATCCTGGCTTCATAGAGCAGCTTCACAAGTACCAAGACCAGAATATAAAGGCAAATGGAAGCATAAATGATCATGACTGTTTCACTTCTTTTGATCAGTCTGGTTTGGCTATACAGTAACAAGGTGTTGGATGTACTTTAATGTGTCATTTTGCAGTCCCCTTTCACATGTGCATTTTAAAGTCTTTACATATTTTTTTCTTCTTACCCCCCCTTTGACCCTCTTTTTTTCAGCATGTAATCTAGAGGCCAAATGGTATTCCACTGACTTCAGAGGTTATTTTTCCCAAGAACAAGCTCTTCCCAGAGTGCAAATAAAAAGATAAAGTTAAATTTTCCTTGAAATATTAGAGGGGAAAAAAATGATTTTTTTTATTGAAACATCAGAAAATGTAGGCAATAGAGAAAGGAAATGACGGAGATAATTTGCCCTGTTTAATAGTAAACCAAATTTATGCATTTTAGTTGGTTGTAAAATTTAGATAATAAAGTACCTTGATACTGGATTTTAAATTTATATTGCAACTAAAGAGGATTTTATTGAATTTTGTGGGCTAGCCAGCCATTAAATATTTTTGGAAATTAAAACGGATGGTCTTTTGATGGAAGTAAAAAGGTGTACGATGTTTTCATGCATCACTTCTTTCTACTGTTTCTCACCAAGTAGTGAAGTGCACTAACATAACGTTTTCAAAGCGCTGGGACCAGGTTATGAGGGTTTTTTCGTAGATCATTTTGGTGGAGATCTGAAAAATGTTTATAACAACCTATTTCTGACTCGCTGCTACTACCTTTTCTTTGTGTTCGGTCCTCAGTTGCTGTCCCCTCACTCAGCTCCACAGCATGTATAAAGAACAGAGATTGCAGGACAGGTAACCCTCCTGTCAGATCTCAGGTCTTGAGATGGCATGTTTAAAAAAAATAAAAAGTGAAAGATTTTAATAGTGTTTTTGTGGCCTTCATGCCAGCTGTAAATGGTTTGATATATTAATATACAATAAAATAAAAAGAACACTGTATTTTGATAAGTTTTGTGCTAAAGTGATTTGAAAGGTTTGGTTTCAAGAACTGATACAGTATTCTCTCCTTGTACCCCTACTTTGAACTGTATTGTACTCTTGTGTAAGAATATGCTGTGGCTTGTTCTCAGTATTAATTGCTCATGCTAATACAAGGGTTGGGTTACCCCCCTCCATCTGATTGCTATTCTGTGGTCATCATTTCCCTGTTCCCATCAGGGAGCCGGTCACTGCATTTCCATTGCAGATATAGATGGCTGTGCATGCTGCCAAACTTGGAAAGGGCTGACGGCCCTTTTCCCTGGTGCGTAAGCTTCCCTGCTTCATCTCCATAGCAGGTTTCTGAGGAGACCATAGAAATCATCTAGGGTGAGCATCTGTAATGATAAAAAAAAAAAAAAAATTAGGTCGCGTGCCTAACGATCGCAGTTCACGACACCAGGCCCTCGATACGTAAGCCGGGCCCGGCGGTGGCGCGAAGACACAAAGAGAGCCGGGGAAGCCGCCACCCTCCCCCGACGAGGTCGCACCTCCCGCCCCGCGGTGGCGTCACGCACCCTTCCCGGCCGGCGGTCGCTCGCAAGATGGCGGGAAGGTGGGTCGGAAGTGACGTTGGCAGGAAGTTCCCTCCCGTTTGAACGCACCCGCCGGAGCCGTCGCCGGCCTTTTTGCGCCGCCCGGGCCGACATGGCCGCCTTCACCGTGGAGCCGCCGCCCGCAGGTGAGCCCGGCCACGGGGCCACCCTCCTGCTCCGGGCGCGTGTGGGGCCGTTGGGTGGTGCTGAGGCGCCTCAGAGGTCGCCGCTGCTCGTCTCTTTCCCCCGGCGTTGCCCGCGCTCCTCTGGCCTGATGAGGGGCTTGGGGCCGGCGCTGGTCTCCTGCTCCGGGCGGGGGGAGGCGCTGGGGGGAGTCCGCACGCCGCGGATGGGAGACCGCGCCGGGATGAGTGCCTTCCTCTGGGGAAAAGCGAAAGAGAGCGTGGGCTTAAAGCAAGCAGCCGCCGCGCCGGTGCTCCGTGATCTAAGATCCGTACCTGAAGCATCTCGAATCCCCGGGACGGCTCAGGGCTGTGGCGAGGCCGGCTGTGGCGGCAAGACGACGGGGAAACCGCGGCGTGGCTGGCCGGAGCCCGCGGTGCTCGGTCAGAGCGCGTTCCCTGGGCTGGAGCGCGGAACCTGCCGGCGGAGAATCGTCTTGGCGTCATGGCTCTTACGTAAGAAACACCTTGTAAACAACCCCAACACCAACATTACCCTCAAAACCAGAAATCCAGCCGTAACCAAAGCAGTGTATTTTGTATCTCAGCGTGGTGGTTCTTGTAGTTGCAAAAAATGCAAGATTGTGATAAACTTTGCTTACTTGGAAAGTAAATTATAAGAACCGTCTTAGTCACTTACTGTATGCTGGTTTATGTTTCTTTAACAGAACCACTGTTTAAGCAGTGGAAAAGGCTAGATCAGTTGGCTTCTTCCATGTGTTCAAATTTTGTTTTCATTGGCACAGGAGCTGAGCCAATGACTCTTGGCTCCCCAACATCTCCAAAACCAGGAGCTAGTGCTCAATTTCTTCCTGGATTCTTGATGGGTGATTTACCTGCACCAGTGACTCCGCAACCACGTGCTTTAAGTGGCCCCTCAGTTGGTGTAACGGAAATGAGGTCTCCGCTACTTGCAGGTCAGAATTCATTAAGTGCTGAAAAATTGTCCTGAAAGTAAAAATTTGGGTTGACTTACCGCTCTACATGACTGTTGTAGACTTGAATTCTTGGAGTCTTATAGCTTGCTATATATGAACTCAACTCGTGGAATAAATGGTGAACTCGAGTGTATTCAGTAGAGTTTGGCTAAATTCTTCAAAGTAGACCTAAGTTTAATAAATGTTTTAAACGTGGCAGTTTTGGTATGGGGAAAGGTTGCTTTTACAAGGAACCTCTCCTAATATAAAAATCAATTTGTACAGCTCTTTACAAGTCAGTTGCACATACAGCTATCAATGTTTTCTCTTTGTTTAAAACAGAGGTGTCTGCTGGCAAACTGAGTTCTTTGCAATGAATTCTAATAAGTCAGTTACAGATTGTCAGACTTCTAAAAAGTGGATAGAGGGAAAACTAAAAAACAGGTCTCAATTAGTATCTGGTGGTTGTACGTACAGACTAGATGTCTGATGTAATTGTGCTGGAGTAGTGACTTTTCCTAGTTGTAGATGCTCATCTCTTTCCAATCACCTAATTGATCTGACTAAAAGTCCTTACCTGTGTTTCTGAGATGATGGTATTATATGTCTGGTTTCTTCTCTGAGAAGTATGAGTGAGTAGTTAACAACTTCGTTGATTTATTTCATGTCATGGGTGATCTTGGCCTTTGTACTAAATCGTTGGCATAATCTAAATATCTGATGATCTTAGTGTGCTAATCATTCTGAAAGAAAAGTTGAGGGTTAAAGTACTGCAGGATAATTTTAGATATTCTCTTCATTCAGTTTCAAGTAGGGTGGTTTGTTGGTCTCCTGCTTCTTGTTTTCATTTTTTCTTGGAATACAAGCCTCTTCGGGAAACTATTTATGAAATTGAAAATAATCATATGAATTTCACCTAATCGTTTTTAGAGGGTGTTATTACAGCCTCAGAGTATCAATTCTAGAAAAGGGGAACCAATAAGATACTAACATAGGCCTCCCAAAAAGAGTGGTTAAGTATGTCACTTAAAACTTTGATGGGAGAGTGCTTTGTATAATACACTGTAATGGTTCTTGGATGTGTTAAACAGTTCAGAGAGCAGTCTTGAAGCTCAGAATTTAGGATTGAAAAGTACTTTGGAAAAGCTGAATTTCCAGATGTTCTGCAAGTGAAAACTGTTACATCAAAATACATCAAATACAAAAAATATTTGCAAACCCTCAGTGAAACAGTCAACATTCTTTCATGGCTGAATTTACTGTTGAAGTTTCAGTGGTAATTTTAAGTTTCAAGAACAAGTAGCAGCAAGTGAAATTACAAATTTCCTCATGTTCTTCATTTGTTCCTTTTAATTGCAGGAAGTTCTCCCCCACAACCAGTAGTCCCTTCGCATAAAGATAAAAGTGGTGCTCCACCAGTTAGAAGCATATATGATGAATTATCTAGTCCTGGACTTGGATCTACGCCTCTAACTTCAAGACAACCAGTAAGTGGCTTAGTTACTGGCCTATTCTTAGCAGAAGATGTGAGGTAGCTTACTGCTTCAGTGAATTCTTTAACTCAGTTGTATAAACTGCTGTAGTAAAGTGACTGGTGAGTCTTCAGATCATGCTGTTGCTTAGTCTGGTTGTTTGGTGTGCCTACTCTTGTGCAGTCTAAATCAGAGCTGCAGTCGTGGAGTGTTCTCCTGTCGTTACTGATTTTTGAGACTGTAGAGACTGAAAAATACAAATCATGGCTCTGTTATCCTTTGTACAGGACAAATGCAGGCTTGTTGCAGCTTTTCACCTTGTAACTTTATTCGGCTGCTGATTGCCAGAAGGGTCCAAATATGCATTATCTTTTCTTTTAGTGGACAATAGAGGCACATACTGGAATAGAAGGAATTTTGTGCTGAGTAAAATACATAAGCAGAATTTGAGCAGGGAGGTGGGATTAATTTTGAAAGAGTAACAGTAAAATTTTTAGAAGGTCATTCTAATAAGCTCCGCTACTTACCTCAACTGAGCAGTAGGTGCTTTTTCGGTGAACGTGATGCTTTTGATGCAAAGTGAAGGCCTTTCACTGAATGAACAGGTTTTTTTGAGTGTTGCCTTCTGAAAAGTTTATTCTGAAAGTTCAGGAATCCACTACTGTCTCAAAGGACTAGATATTTATGAAAAAATAAAAGATCAGCTATCAGAACATGTGTTGCTAGGCCTACTGGTACTCCAGTTTGATCTTGTGCCTAAAAAATGCCGTGGTTCAGGCTAAAAATACACTAAAACTGTTTCAGATATTGAAATCCTTCTATGTTAAAAAGAAAATAACTACTAGCAGCTATAACTTTGAACTATACTTCAGTGCAGTTGCACTTAGTAGTTGAGAGGGAAAGTAAGTCAGGGATGAGGAATACAAGTGGAGATTATGCTCCCGTGATTTCTAAGTCTTTTAGACAGTGAAAATCAGATGCTGGTAACTTTTGATAGTGGTGTGCTTTCAGCCAGCATGCACATGAATATGTGAATTGCTATACTACAGCAATAGTGAGGTGCCTATTTTGAAATAGTTAAACAGTAAGGTTTCTGAGTAATGATACCTAAAGCTACTTGGCTTTTCAAAGTATACGTGATTGGTGTTAGGTAACAGATTTTTCAGTTCCTATTACCTAACGCTCACCCGAAGCCTAAATAAGCTTTCTTCTGGTATGCCAGTAGCTCTTTGTTGTTAGGTCATCAAATACTGTAGACAGTCCCTGTATCCTGTTGCTTGTGGTGCTTCCCTTATGTAGTTAGCTCTACACTCCCATACTATGTTTGATACTTGCGTTTAAGCCTCTGATCAGGGAAGTTAACTGCCTTCTCTTCTAAGGCTTAGTAATCAGTTGGAAATTCCAGAATGTGATAGTTGAGTCCTACTGGCTGTCCAGGCTGTGTGCTAGAGTGTAAAAACATTGTCACATCACTTTTCATTAATAACTTTTAATAATCTTGTTTTGAATATACATGTAAATGTCTGTTCTTACTCTTAAAAGTTAGGAGTAACTTGAGGCAAACAGTTAATATTCTTGCTTGATGCTTAAGTTATGTGAAAGTGATCTCTTCGATCTGAGAAGCGTACCTGTCAGAATGATTTGTTACTTTCTGTATTTTAATCAGACCAGCTTTTCTCTGACACAGAGCCCATTAGTTGGAACTATGCAATCAACTTCTGGAACAGGTAGGTGCCCTGTCAAAATATATTATGTACTTTCTTACTGCTTTCCTTAATACACAAAAATCATCACTGTTCAAGGTACATCAACTCCTTGCTAATTCGCGAAGGGTTTGCATCTTTATTTACTAGCTTTTCAAAAGGTATGTGGATGTGAATAGGAAATACTTCTCCACTCTCAGATTGAGTGAATTTCAGTCAGCTTATTCTTTATTCAAAATTTGTTGTTGATCTGAGCATAGAAATATTTGTACTTGAATGAAGCAGCTGAGGTTGATGGGTTGGCTTCCATCTTCATAAGGTTTCGTGTCTTCTGTATGAACCCATGGCTGCTTGCTAAGCTTAATTCTGTGTTGTTCCTGTTTGGCTTCTGTGTTAAGCTGCTGGTGTTTAGGGGTCAAGGAGAAAGCTAGGTTACTAGGCATAAAATTTACTAGCATGCTTGCAGACGTGAAGTTTGGATTCACTTACCATTTGTCTGTGTCTGCAAATAAATCTCCATCAAACTCTTCCATGTACAAGTGAAATGCTTGATACTGAATTTATTCTTTTACTGTAGGCTCTTAATCTTATCTGTCTTGCAAAAGTAACTTGTTAAACAATGCCATTTGAATTTAACAGCTTCAGGTATGTTCAGTCCTGCAAGTATTGGGCAGCCTAGGAAGACTACTCTATCTCCTGCTCAGCTAGATCCTTTTTATACTCAGGGTGATTCCCTGACTTCAGAAGATCAGCTTGATGACACATGGGTAACTGTATTTGGGTAAGTTGATTTCCAAAGTATTAGAAAAATCGTGGGTGAAGTCTTGGCAGCGTATGGAAAGAAATACTTGGGCTTTGCTGTTGTCTGGCATTCCTCGGTTCTGAAGGAAATACAACTGTGGTTAAAGCCAGCAAAGGCATATATTTTAGTGAACCACCTTAACTTAAGGTGCACGTTAATTTTTGCAAGTTAGAAAGGCAGTATTCTACCACTGAGGTGTGTGGTGAAGTAAGAATGGCTAGAAGATAATGTTCCTCACGTCACTGCTTCAGAAATGGCATTAACATGCTGGTCTCTTTTGGATTTCTAAAACCTCTTCATAGGTTTGTATTTTAGCACCAAAATTCTTAAGCTACTCCTTATAATTTTTTTTAGTATTTTTTTCTGTCTTTCAGATTTCCTCAGGCATCCGCTTCATATATTCTTCTGCAATTTGCTCAGTATGGGAACATATTAAAGCATGTGGTATGTCTTAGTTTGAGATTTGTTTCTGAAAATATTCTGGCTCATCCTTTAAAAGGCTAAATTTCACAATTGTCACTTAATCTGGCACAGATGTCCAACACAGGAAACTGGATGCATATTCGATATCAGTCTAAGCTTCAAGCCCGGAAAGCCTTAAGCAAAGATGGAAGAATTTTTGGTGAATCTATCATGATTGGTGTCAAACCGTGTATAGATAAAGTAAGTTAACAGCTGCTTTTATTTAAATATAAGGCACTCTGCTTTTGGGCTTCCTGTTTATTTTCCCTGATTTCTTTTTTTTTTTTTTTTTTCTTTTTTGAATTGCAAAGCATAGGAAGTTAAGTTATATAGGTATAGTCTATTTTACCTTACGTGAGTTTTTCTTAGGTATTTGACAAAATTTCCTGCTGAGAAGGATCACTATTGGAAACCTTTGTGCTGCTTGGAAATTATAATGTGCAGGAATGTATTGCGGTGCAAGATATGAAGTGGAACCATAACATAAGAGACAATTGAGATAAGAGTTTCCCAGAATGAATTTCTGTCATTTAGGGGCTGCAATAGATATGTGATAGCAGATTAAGACTGTTATTCCTCCTAACTGTCCCTCTTTTTCGTGTGATTATTAATCTGATTCTGGCTTTTCAGTTTATCTTAGTAGATTAAACTGAAAATTTGTTAGCAAGACAACCTACCCCCACAAAAACATGTTCCTATCTTTTAAGTAGTGGTTGGAGTAGGAATGGCTGTATTACAGTCTAATTTTATAATGAGCTGTTAGTTTCTAGTTGACAATGCCCTGACTGTTAATTCCTACAGCACTCTGCACTGAGTACTGTACATTAGTTTAAGCAAATTACAGCCATTCTCTTATAGTTCACAGACTTTGTTTTTTTGGTCTCCTCTAAGGATAAGTGATGAAAAGAGTAATGTAAGCTTTCAAATGTAAACCATTCTGAGAAAGCAACTCTAGAAATTGAGCTTGCAATTATTTCAGTTTTAATCAGTTTGAAACTCAGTTCTTATACTGATTAAAATTATGAAACAAACATACTTGAGGGCCCCTTTCCTCTGTGGGCTTCTGGTAGGATTTGTAGTCTCTTCTTACCTAATTTACTGTTTTGTTGTCCAGTTTGTATCTATGACTCAATTGCCTATAAGCTGAAACTCTAGAATTAATGATCTAAGACATTTAATTGTCAGGTATCTGATCTTTGTTGCTTTTGAATTTTCATTATGTCTTTTGTGGATAGTGTCCACTTTCAAATACCAACAAATAAACCCATAAGCATTAATCTGTATTTTTCTAGGCGAGAGCGTATTCTGAAGACTAATCTGTTTGAGGGTTTGGCATCAGTCTGTAAAACTCTTCCTTGCAATTGGAAATTAGATATTGATGGGTTTGACACCAGTGCTTAGGCTTCTGATTTAAAAGTAGCAGTTAGTTCCCCTTGTGTTGAGTCAGCTGCCACCCACACTGGACACTAATCGTGTCCTGTGTTTTGGATAGCCATCTCCTGACAGATGTGCTTCTGAATTTCTGCTGTCTTTAGGCTGGCTGAATGCTGTACTCCACTGAGTAAATGCAGCAAACTGGGTTTCCCCAGGCTGGATGTCATTTCCCATCTTGTTTCCTATGTGTTCTTGTGGAACTCGTGGTTCCCATCAAGTCACTCGCTGCCTCTTCTGTTCTACATGCATTCACTTCTAACCATAAGCTTACAAAAATGGAGCATTCTGACTCCTTTTATAGCATTTGCTAAGGGGACTGAGTGAAACTCCTTGCCAGATTGAATCTGAGCAAAAAGCTGCAAGTTGGTAAAGGATTGGAGACTCTCCTGTACAGATCAGGTGAAATATTTTAGAAGTATTTAGTAAGAGGATGTTATGCTACTTATGTTGGTGACCCGCTTAATGGATGAGCAAAAGGCTCTGGGTGTTGTCTACCTGGACTTCAGTAAAGCCTTTGATACTGTCTCCCATAGCATTCTCCTAGAGAAGCTGGCAGCTCATGGCTTGAACAGGTGTACTGTTCACTGGATAGAAAACTGACTGGATGACTGAGCCCAGAGAGTTGTGGTGAACGGAGTTAAATCCAGCTGGCGACCAGTCACAAGTGGTGTCCCCCAGGACAGTTCTGGGGCCAGTCTTGTTCAATATCTTTATCAATGGTCTGGATGAGGAGAGTGAGTACTCCCTCAGTAAATTTGCAGATGACACCAAGTTGGGTGGGAGTGTTGATCTGCTCGAGGGTAGGAAGGCTCTGCAGAGGCATCTGGACAGACTGGATCAATGGGCTGAGGTCAATTGTATGAGGTTCAACAAGGCCAAGTGCCGGGTCCCATACTTCGGTCACAACACCCCCATGCAACGCTACAGGCTTGGAGAGGAGTGGTTGGGAATCTGCCCAGCAGAAAAGGACCTTGGGGTGTTGGTCGGCATCCGGCTGAACATGAGCCAGCAGCGTGCCCAGGTGGCCAAGTAGGCCAATAGCATCCTGGCTTGTGTTGGGAATAGTGTGGCCAGCAGGAGTAGGGAGGTGATTGTGCCTCTCTACTCAGCACTGGTGAGGCTGCACCTCGAATACTGTGTTCAGTTTTGGACCCCTCACTACAAGAAGGACTACAAGAAGGACATTGAGTTGCTGCAGCATGTCCAGAGAAAGGCAACAAAGCTGAAGGGTCTACAGAACAAGTCTTACAAGGACCAACTGAGGGAACTGAGGTTGTTTAGTCTGGAGAAGAGGAGGCAGAAGGGAGACCTTATTGCTCTCTAACTACCTGAAAGGAGGTTTTAGCGAGGTGGGTGTTGGTCTCTTCTGCCAAGTAACTAGCAATAGGACAAGAGGAAATGGTCTCAAGTTGTGTCAGGGGAGGTTCAGATGGGGCATTAGGAAAAATTTCTTTACTGAAAGAGTGGTCAAGCATTGGAACAGCTTGCCCAGGGAAGTGGTGGAGTTACCATCCCTGGAGGTGTTCAAAAAACATGCAGATATGGCACTTCAGGATATGGTTTAGTAGGCATGGTGGTGTTGGGTTGACGGTTGGACTTGATGATCTCAGAGGTCTTTTCCAACCTTAACGATTCTATGATTCTGTGCTCAACTGGGCCTGAAAAAGGTTCCTTCCTGAAGTTTGCTGCAAGTCTTAGAATTTTTTATTTTCTCCACTGTTTCAAATTTGGCTGACATTTAGTTCATACAGTGAATAGATTACAATCTTCCACTACTTTGCAATGGTGTAATCCAACATACAAAGGATTGCAGTGAGGAAAATGCTTTGTGGTGCTCTGTACTGGCAGGCAATTTACCTGTGGTCTTTGCTGACTTGGAGATGTGAACATATTTTATCAAACAATTCTGGATAATAGATAATTCTAGATAATAAAGGTTCAAATACTGCTTTTTAGTATTTGTTTACATTATATTAATTCTCTTTTTAAGAGTGTGATGGAAAACTTTGAAAGAAGCTCTACATCCTCAGTGTCTTCAGTTTTCACTCCACCTACAAAATTGTTTGGCACACCAGTACAACCTGCAAATAATACTACAAGGATTTCTACAATGAGACCTCTTGCAACAGCATATAAAGCTTCCACTAGTGACTATCAGGTATTTTAAGGGAAATGGAAGCATGTGTTTCTTTGTGCTGTCTCCTCTTAGTTGTATGAGGCTGTATACACATTAACTTTAATGTGACCTTAAACTTTTTCTTCTCCTGTCATTTCTTTAAAGATGTGATTCAGGTACAAACTCGGTCTGTTCAGTCTGTAAAACAATAATAATAAAAAGAAATAAATTAATGACTTGTCATTTTTCCAGAAGTTAAGGGCTTGTTTTGAAAATCTTTCAAACATATTTGGTCAAAATATAGTAGCACTTAGGAAAAGAAAATGAAAGAACCTAGTTAGTATAAAAAGAATCAACTACATGTTGACTGATCCTCTTTATTTTCTCTCTTCCTCTTTCCCCTTGCCCTCTAGGTGGTTTCTGACAGACAAACTCCTAGGAAAGATGAAAGTATTGTATCTAAAGCAATGGAATATGTGTTCGGCTGGTAATATACAGGAGGAAGTAACACACTAAGTTGGTCGGGGTTTGAAGTATGCTACTGGCATCCGTGGTTAGTTGTATAACTACTGGTGGCAGTATGTCAACTTCCATCTCACCTGTTATGCCTTCAGTTAATTCAGCAGACATGTAGCTTGCACTTTAAATGATGGCAATGTAAACACAGTTTTAAAAACTGAGTAAGTGTAAATGTAAGTGCTTTTTTCCCATTTGTGCTCTGAATTGCATGATTGTAGAAAAAATATCAGCACTGACTTTTCCTCTGTAATTGCTTTCTGTGAATTACTTCCCTGTAAGTTGGAAATGTTTAAAATGGCAGCTTTCTTTACTGATGCCTTTTATTGTTTGTTTTTTTTCTGGAAAGGTGATGAGATACTTGCAGGAAGAACACTATGCACAGCTGGCTCCCAGGGACAGGGACTGTTCTTAGTATATGTGATTTTAATTTTTTTTATTAGGATTCATTACCATTGTATAATCTCTGGCATCATGTTCTAAAAGTCATAGCAAGCTTTTAACTCTCTATTTTATTAATAAAGCTAAATAAAGTTAAGTTTTTCTTAGGTTGTTTTTCAAACAAGTGTGAGTTCTATTAGTAAAAACTATTTGCAGTACTCTTAACTGCTAAGTATGATGCTGCCTTATGTTTACTGAAGTGTTATCAGCAAAGCAGATGCTGCTGATTTTTACTGAAGTAGTACCAAGCATTGTTAAAACTAGCTAATGTTCAAATGTTGTCTCCATGGGTAATTTATAGCAGTCTGCACTTAACTGGTAACAAACCATAGCATTCTAAGCTATAAAATGTTGAGCTGAAATCGCTGAATAGAAAAATGCAATGTGTCAGTGATCAGAGCTGCTTTCATTTCAAGACTCTTCTAAGAAATTTTCTCTAAGGTATTGGCTGAATGATGTTTTGTTTTGTTTTTTTTAAATGAACTTCCTCCCCCTTGAAGTTTTGTTTTTTTTAAATGAACTTCCTCCCCCTTGCAGTTTTGTTTTGGAGGTAAGCCTCTCAAGTAATCATGTGTCATGTAAACTCATAGTCTTCAAGATAAAGGTCTGTTTCATCTGGGAAGAGAGCAATTTTTTCTCCAATACTTGGGAATATACATGCAACTATTACATTTTTGATTTTGTGGCTCTGTTACTGTGGATCAACATCAACATTTTAGTTTGGGTCAGTAGTGTGTCAGGTGGATATCCAATCATACCTATTTCCATGCTTTGCTTTACAGTTTGGCCAAAAGTTCTTCAGCTGCACTTCTCTGATGAAATTAGATGAAAAGATTAGTCCAGGAGCATGCCTAATGTCCCTCAGATGCTAATAGGCATCCAGTTTATAGGATTAAGCTAGAGATAGTCCTGTGTAAAATTCCTAAAGCACTTAGTGAGAAGTCAGGTTTCTACCTCAAGGCACTTTGTACTTCATTGTATGCTTTAGAAGTAACCTATATACAGGCAGATTCAGAGATTTTTGAGGCATTTTACTGTGTGTGCTGGCTGGTGCTTTTGGAATATCATTTGCTACTCATCCATTTGCTTTTGATCAGAGGAAGCTGCTCACACCTCATTAATATCAGAACATGTTTTCTCAGAATATATCAGGCTTTTTCATAGTGAAAAATACTTGTCACGCAGATGACTTCAGAAAGAAAATAGGTAGTTCAGCTAGATTCTTGGTTTGCTAGTTGCTTTGCAGAATATAATTCTGGTGTGTTTCAGACTTGTAGTGATGTGTATAGGATTTAGTTCAGTGCCGAGTTTCAGCATCCGTGAAAGGATGGGAACGACTCTCACACGCATTGGTACGATGCACAGTCGGATTCTTTATTCTCCCGCTTGTGCAGTTATATACATTTTCCATATCTGCACACGCGATTACACTTATTCGGATAGGCTACAGACATAAATCACACGCTGTTCACATGCCTCACATTCCCTTATGATTGGTAACTATGCACTAATGCCAATAGCAATAGACTGCCTCCACGTCCTTGAACACATCTTGTTTTTGCTAACCCACTCCATGTGCACTATCAGAACTTTCTCAATGGCTATTCTTAGCTGTCTTTTCCAGCGGCCTGTTCAGTTATGCTGTTTTGCTTAAGCGGCCTGGT
>Ga0065711_1040142_pt1 | contig 17212 bp, 9 predicted proteins | sample Hoacrofraction12_FD_59098 | JGI IMG/M metagenome (GOLD analysis project Ga0065711, IMG submission 59098) | Hoatzin crop microbial communities from Cojedes, Venezuela - Epithelial fraction 12 v2 (version 2) | ecosystem: Host-associated > Birds > Digestive system > Esophagus > Crop | place... | reverse complement strand
TTGTACCATTGTTGTTCCTGTTTCCCTCTGTTTGCTGTTCTGTTAAACTGCCCTTCTCCCGACCCACCGGTTTCTGCCTCTTTCTTTTCATTCTCCTTCGCACGCCGGCGGGGTGAGGGGTGGCCGCGTGGTGCTTGTGTTGCTGGTGGCAGCCGAAACCAAGATACATACTCCCACTGAAAAAGAGATTCTGGCAGCATATGAAAGCGTTTGAGCTGCTTCAGAAGTGGTCGGCACTGAAGCACAGCTCCTCCTAGCACCACGATTTCCAGTCCTGGGCTGGATGTTCAAAGAGAGGGTCCCCTCTATGCATCATGCCACCGATGCTACGTGGAGTAAGTTGGTCGCGCTAATCACCCAGCGCACCCGAATGGGAAACCCCAGTCGCCCAGGAATTCTGGAGGTAATCATGGACAGGCTAGAAGGCAAAGACTTTGGAATATTACCAGAGGAAGATGTGACATATTCTGAAGAGACCCCAATGTATAATAAGGTGCCATAAAATGAAAAGCAGTATGCCCTGTTCATGGATGTGTCCTGTCGCATTGTGGGGAAGCAGTGGAGGTGGAAGGCTGCTGTATGGAGCCCTGCACGACAAGTCGCGGAAACTGCAGAAGGAGAAGGTGAGTCAAGCCAGTTTGTAGAGGCGAAAGGCACTGAGCTGGCTTTAAATATTGCCAGTCGAGAGAAGTGGCCAGTGCTCTATCTTTACACCGACTCCTGGATGGTGGCCAGTGCCTTGTGGGGGTGGCTGCAGCAATGGAAGAAGAACAAGTGTCAGCGCAGAGTCAAATTCATCTGGGCTGCCCCATTGTGGCAAGATATTGCTTCCCGGCTAGAGAAGCTGGTTGTAAAAGTCCGTGACTTGGATGCTCATATGCCCAAGAGTTGGGCCACCGAGGAACATCAGAAGAACCACCAGGTGGATTAGGCTGCTAAGATTGAAGTGGCTCAAGTGGATCTGGACTGGCAACATAAGGGTGAACTGTTTATAGCTCGGTGGGCCCATGACACCTCAAGCCATCAAGCAAGAGATGCAACATATAGATGGGCTCTTGACCGAGGGCTAACTTGATCATGGACACCATCACACAGGTTATCCATGAATGTGAAACATGCGCTGCAATCAAGCAAGCCAAGTGGGTAAAGCCTCAGTGGTATGGAGGATGATGGCTAAAATATAAATATGGGGAGACTTGGCGGATTGGTTATCTCACACTGCCACAAACCCGCCAAGGCAAGCGTTATATGCTCACAATGGTGGACACAACTACCGGATGGCTGGAAACCTACCCTGTGCTTCATGCCACCATCTGGAATACCATCCTGGGCCTTGAAACCAAGTCCTATGGCAATATAGCACCCCCAAAAGAAATGAGTCAGACAACGGGACTCACTTTCGTAACAGCCTCATAGACACCTAGGCCAAAGAACACGGTGTTGAGTTGGTGAATCACATCCCCTACCACGTATCATCCTCTGGGAAAACTGAATGATACCACAGACTGCTAAAAACCACTTTGAGAGCAATGGGAGGGTGGGACTACCAAACACTGGAACATTTATTTAGCAAAGACCACCTGGTTGGTTAATCCCAGAGGATCCATTAACCGGGCTGGCCCTGCCCAGTCAAAACTTCCATGCCCTGTAGAAGGGGATAAAGTCTCCGTAGAGCACGAGGAGTATGTTAGGGAAGACAGTTTGGGTTAGTCCTGCCTTGGGCAAAGGCAAGCCTGTCCGCGGGATTTCTTTTACGTAAGGACCTGATTGCACCTGGTGGGTGACACGGAAAGATGGGGAAGTCTCATGTGTACCTCATGGGAATTTGTTTTTGGGTGAGAATAGTCAATAAGTAAATTGTATAATGTTAATTTCTAAATAATCCTGTCACTGTCTGCTATCACCACTATCGTTATTATATGTTATATCAATAGTATTACAGTAAGAATCACCCAGACTAATGAAGGATGGACTTTGAAGAAGCCTTGCGAAGAACAGTGGTGATGAGACTGAACCTGGCTGCAACAACTGGCGCGCAGCAACTTCATCAATATCGACTTCTTCAACCTGCGGATCGTGGACACAGGCTGCACCAGATACACCAGCCAGAAGCTCCAGATTCTGCATGCGACCACCTACCACCACACGTCACCTCTCCTGCCCTGAAAGACTGTTCCAACAGATGGAGCCCGAAGTCATGGTTTAAGTGAGCATGACGGACATGTTAGTGGGATCATCCATAAAGTAAGGGAATGATATCTGTGTGTAATATTAAAGACAGGAGAAGTGGTGGTGATCAACTGGAATATGGGAGACCTGGAATGACATAGATGGTATAGAAAAAGGGATGGATAATGTTTGTGATTTGACCAGGACAGGGTTAATTTTCACAAGAAGCCAGGAGGGGACACAGCCGGGTTGGCTTACCCAAACTGGCCAGACAAATGGGGTATTCGATACCATGTGCCATCATGCTCTTTTCCAGGTGGGGGAGCTGGCCCCGGGGGAGATAAATCGTGGGTTGGGGAGTGTGCTGGTCATCAGGCAGTGAGAGTAGCTCTGTGCATTTCACTGATTGTTTTGTATGTTCTTCGTATCAGTATTATTGTGGTTACTGTTCGCTTCGTTTGCTGTTCTGTTAAACTGCTCTTATCCCGATTCACGAGTTTAACCTTTTTCTTTCCATTCTCCTCCTTTTCAGCCCAATGTGGGGAGGGGTAATAGAGAGACCCTGTGGCCCTTTTGTTGCCAGCCATGGGCCAAAACTCTAACAATTTCATAGGATGTCTGAAAGCAGGTCAACATCTACTTGTATTATCTACTTATTGCGATATAGAATTTGTTTGTATAGTTTCTATTCCTCTTTCCAGTAAGCATTTGCAGAAAGCAAATTTTGAAGACACATCTGATTTTTTGTAATACCACTCAAGGTATTTGACAGCTTGATAAAGGCAGCTGTGTTTTTTTCATTTGGGGAAGAGACTGGGGAAAGGATCTGTAGTAGTCAGCAGTGGAACACTTACAATACTCGTGGTTAAAACAGTCATATTCTAAATTTAGTCACTGCTACTGAGGCTGATGGGGCAGCTCATACTTCCCAGAGCTGCTGTTTAAAAGTGACTGCAGACAGATACATCACAGTGCAATGATAAAGTATAATAATTTTGTCCTCAGCATTGTCTTCAGAATGGTTGAAACATATGAAATCAATGCAGCAGAAGTGTACAGTAAACAGTGTCTTAATGCAACACACAAAGTTGGGATGTTGTAGAAGTCCTTTGTTGGCCTGTGCAATCTTCTGAGTTTTATAGAAGTCATCTTTGTCCTAATAAAATTCAGTCATGTGAGAAGTCTACAAGATATTTTAGATACTGAATATTTCCCAGAACAGCATCATTTGCCTGAGTGCCACAGAAAAGTGGAGGTGTAGAATAAGTGATTTTTTGACAGAAAAATGTTCATGTATGATGTGCTGGTCCCTGTGGAAGATTGTGCTGGGAGACGGGAAAGGGAGAGGCAAAAGTTAACTCTTGTTTTTGCTGCTGTTCCTTGCCTCCCAGCAGAATGCTGAAAGCCCTCTGTAACTATGTTCTGTCTGTCTTCTAGAGATAAAATGATACCATGGAGGCCACTTGCTTACATAATTTTTTACCAAACCATGTCTTATGCACCACCTATGGCCTGTGGGCCCTTTGACAGAGACTTCAAAAGAGAGCAGGCTAGCAGTATACGAGGACAGGAGCGCTAAATTAGGCAAGGACCAGTTAGACCATTCAGTTCATGACAAGAGCCCTTGGCTTCAGTCTGTTTTTGCAAAAGAAATGGGCTTACACTTCCATTTCAAAATTACAAATACAGAAATAGAGTATTAAACCTCCATTTGTTTTCCTGTCCCAGTATTGCTGTCAGTAGCAACTGAAGTATACACTCCCCTACAACAACAACTGTTCACACTTCAATTTTTCCATATGGGTAAGTTTTGGGCAACGTTTATGTTTGTACTTCTTGGTTCTCTAGGCAATATAGAGGAGTGTGTATTCTCAGAAAAGTCAAGTATTGACTTGATTTCTTTAGTTGTGTTTTTCCCTTGGGGGTATATTTCAGTTTAGAGGTTTTGGTTTAGAAACTTTAGAGGTTCATTTATTCTTTATTCTTTCTTGAAAATTAAAGCATTATGCAGATGTTTATTTTTCCCCTGGAAAACAAAACAAAACAAAACAAAACAAAACAAAACAAAACAAAACAAAACAAAACAAAACAAAAAAAAACAAAAACAACCCAACAGTAAAACTCCATAGAAATAAAGCAACCAACCTGTGGAATTCTAATCCTGAAGGATCTGTTTGTGAAGCAGAGCTGAATCAGTAAAATTGCTCTGAATGATATGGAGTCTGCAATTGGATGTAGTTTGCCCCCTTCATGCACAGGAACAAAAAAAAGTACTTGAAATTGGTAATACTCTTTTGTAGAATTATCTGAGATTTTTGCTCTAAGATTTGGTTTACAAAACAAATCCCTTGTCTGGTCAAAACAGCTTCATACTCTTGATCAAGTTTACTAGTTCATCTTTTTCAAGAAGTGGATAAAGCAAATATTCTGCAGAACTGACAAGAACAGACATATTACTTGGGCATAATGTTCTGAGAAAAGACAGTTTCCATCTCATATACAGCTGCTAAAACATATTTGTCTAGTATTAAATTTCTCAATTCTGTATGGCCACAGAAGTGGCCTTTCCACTTGGTAGAAACACTAAAATTTGAAAACATGCTAATTGCAATAAAAATTAAAAACTTTGATCCATAAAACAAGACTAGATTTTATAATGATGTGTTGCTTTATCTGTTTTGGCATTTTTAATATATAATGTTGCTAAAATAACAAAGATTATACTCAGAAATTATAAAAAAATGTAAATTACTGAATGTTTATTCAAAGCAAAATAGCTCCACACTTTTGTATCAAAATCTTTTTTCAAAAAAAAAACCTTTAAAAAATTTTCAACTGGTTTTAACTATCTGTTATATCTCTGTTTCATTGCAAGTGGTGAGGACTCCTGCCCCTGCTTATTTAAGAACAGAAGGATGAATGAGTTGCCATAACTTGTGAAACTGCTTATAGGAGATGGAATCATGATGCAAGTTAAGACAGGGGAAACCTTAAGTATTGTTGGTATTGCTAACAGTAACAACAGCAAAGCATAGCGCAGGTAGGTAATTGCACAGATGCAGGGGCCGTGTTTTTTCGAAGATTGGTGCTACTAGTAATATTGGATAGAAAATTCTGTTTCCAACTTCAGAGAAGATGGGTCCAATGTACATACTGCTAAATAATCCAGAATTTGAAGCCAGGGTGAAATAATATCCAGATCACACTAACCAGCAAGCACTTGCAGTGATACCAGTTCTCAACAGCTCTTGATACACAGATTGTTGAGTGTCAAGAGCCTTGTATAGAAGATGAAGAGCTGATTTTTCACAGAAGTGGATTTTTCATGTCCATAATTCTAACGTCTCATTTCTCAGCCTCTTATTTTTCCATTTTTCTCCCTTCTCCTGTGTCCTGTATTACCATAATCTTTCTTTCTCCTTCTCTCTTTATTTTTTTTTATCCTTCAGTGAGCTTTTGGCTTCATTGCAACTTCATACTTTTCATTTACTTCTCCTGGTAATTTCTTTTACAGGTTTTTAAATATTTTTATATGAATACGTTTGGAGTCAATTGTTATTTGCCTTGCTGCTGTGTACCCCTCCTTGATCACTATGCCCACTCACATTCTTTTTTATATTTTTAATTCTGAATAAGTCTGAATTTTAAGCTCCTTTTTCTCTATACCTTTTATATGAAGCAACACTGGTTAACACTGTCAGGTACTATCTTTCAGTTGTGAGCCATCAATTATCACTCTTTAATAAATGCCTTTCCCTATTCCTTGTGTTTTATCACCTTTCTTGAAATTTCCAATATTCACTCATCACCTCTTTTGCTGTCTTGTGAGAACCAGGTTTCTCTTAAGTTTTATTACCCTTTTTTTCATAAGAATACTAATATCTTTTTTTCTGTTCCAGGGTTTTTTTCTTTCTAAAATATTGTCATCCTTCAGACAAAAGATCCCTGACTTGCTATAACATCTTTTGCTCTGGGACTCAGACACTCTCCTGGCTTCATCTTGCATAAACCTTACTCCTGGCTTTGTTTCCAAGAGATCTTACTTCTCATGCTCTTCACCAAATTTCTCAAGTATTCCCTCTTTGAATTAGCAGGTATATTGAGAGCAAATAGAAAAAGCAAATTTTCACACATTTCTTGCTCTTGTCTGGCCAGATCCTGTTACCTTGTCTCAGCAGTAGCAAAGAGGCAGGTAGATACTGACCACGTCTCAGGCAATATCGGGCAGAGTCTGTGTTTGCTTACTACAAATGCATCCTATTCTTTTCATACAATGCTGTAGATTCCTTTACCCAGAAGCTAGATAAACTTTACTCCTGCATAAGTATGTTTATTAGAAAAGTAAGACTTAGCAAAAAGGTCACAAATAGTCATGGAATCTTTTTCACTGGTTTGTGATCTTGAGCTCTCCTGGATCCACACAGTAGCAAAGCAGGGTTTTGAGTAGTACTGTTGGCTGCAGCAAGTCAGATCTTAAAGTACTTCAGAAACCTGTGTCAATAAATGTTTTTTCTAAAATTTCTATGTGAAAAAGCAGACTAAAGTTGTGTACAAGATTGAAAGTAATATTCAAAGCCAGTGCTGGAATTATAAGTTGGTAATGAGCTAGTTGCTTTAGGAGATGGGCAATGACAGTTGGAAACTTTCGCACTCGCTACTTTGAGTTTGGCAACCATGACAAGAATTTGCTGCTGTTGTGATTGCTGGGTGTTCAGCATTAGCTCTTGAGGTAACCTTAGGCCAGTTTCTTACTCTGAATCTCAAAAGTTGAAAGTGGATTTGGTGATGCTCTAAACTGGGAGTAGATGGAGAGTGCAACCTTCGGGCTCAACACTTTGTCTCCTTCTAAATGAGGGAAGTCACTAACTGGGGGTAGATGACTCAAGATCTATAGAACATTGAAAAAGAAATTCAGATAATTCTAGTTTTTTTCACTTCATTGACAACTTCTAGGCAGAGTTGCAGAAGATTTCCACAATATTGATTTGTTGTGAATTATTTATGCTACTATTCCTACTATAGTAACTGTTTGCTTTATAATGGGCTGTTTACTTTCTGTATAATTGATGTGAGTTCTCTACCTGAACAAAAAGCCACTGAAGTTCACAGCCTGTGGACCAGAACCTACTGCACCACCTAATATAAATCCAAATCAAATTACAGCTTCCCCCTTTGAAAAATCTCTTCACTGATGATGTTTGAAATACTTTGGACTGACAGAAAAAGAAATGGAACGACATATTATTTAGCTTTTTAATTCAACCTTTAAGGGAAAATTCTCATTAAACTTCCCACATATTTTACATAAGTCCACTTTTTCTTCCTATATGCAAAATTAATCCTCAGGGCCACATATAAACAATTCACTATAACTAACAGATAATCTTCCTGTGTCTGTGTTACAAAGGGGCTACTAGGCCTGAATCTGCCCATAGCATAGTATCAAAACACTTAATTGCAATGCTTGTCATTTGGCCAGTATCCCTCCTTTCTACTGTAGGTAGCAGTTATATTCCAAAAAGGCTCTTGAGCTCTGCTTTGCTGAGTTGATCACAGTACAGAATTTTCTGTACCTGCTCAATGCTTGCCAAGAGAGATGCATTTCTTTTGATTTCCAAGGGCTTTAAATTGACTATGTTTTTTGCGAATTTGGTTCTTGTGTTGCGGTGTTTTATTAAACTTAATTCAATGGAGGTGCAGTTTAATCCATTAAAACCGAATTCCAGATCTCAGTATGGATATGCCCGTGCATCTATTCTTCAGTGCTTTGTCCTGAATACATCAGCCTGATTACCAGCATTGATTTTGGAATTCAGAAGTTTCCTCCTTTAAGTAAATAACATCTGTTGTCCTGCAGAATAGGCTGTTGGTCATCATCAGATGTGGTGAATGATAGCAAAGAATGCTTGTCTCATTCATCCTCTGCAGTGTCCCAGACAAAGCATATGGTATGCATCTTGGGTGACGAAAAAAAAGATAATGAGAAATTCAGCCTGCTAGGTTTCTTCCTCCTTATCCCCAACCTTTTCCCCAACTAGATGGATGAGACAAAGAAAAAGGTCTTAGTACTGGATGCATGTAGAAGCATCTCTGAGAATCCTTTTCTTCAGAGTTCCAGCAAAGATGTGCAGTCTTTCTTCATTCTTCTTACTTTGTAGGAAGAAAAGTGCGGTTTTTTAGGTGTTGAAAAGTATTTCATCTCTCCTTAGTCTCTCAAATGGCCCAAGGTAAAAGTTTAAAAAGTTCAGTAGTAGGTCTACAGCAATCTGTACAGAAATTTAAGTCTTTGTCAGTGGTCAAACTTCCTTTAAGTAATTAGCAAAAGAAATCTTCACCAGACTGAAAGTCCCTCTTTGTGCACTGTAGGTAACACCAGGTTCCAAACAACACAATTTCACCAGATAATTGCAACGCTGCCATCATCGTTTGCTGCACATCTTAAAGCTATTTACAAGGCTATTTGATTCGATGGTATACTAAGTGGAATTATAAAGAATACATAAAGTAATTTCACTGAGGCTGCACTTAAAATAATTTACACTGATTAAAGTCAGATTTGAAAGTTCCACTTAGTGATTTCTTCTGCATTTAAAAACAGAGATCTAAAATTATAACGTAATGTAATTTTAACAGTAATGGGTAAACTTGGAAAGGTTACTTCTCCGTTTTATGTAAGAAACATGGCTGAAGTTCAACTATTTAGCCAGAAGTTAACATGTCTTATTATGTTTCAACTTTTGATAAAGTGACATGGCGTCCTCCTACTGACTGCAGTCCTTGAGATAGAGCTGAAAATCTGTCTAGAATTATTCTTAAGTTTTTAAAGAATCTTTTCTAAGATAAGAGCCAGAATATAACAAAGTTTTCTAAATTCAGGTGTAATTCAATATATTTTTGTTCTGTTTAAACCAGTTTAACTGTACATAGTCAAATGAGACCTATAATGATGAAAAAGATCTTAATGGACTGTCCTGGGTAAAGAAAGAGAAGTGGCTAAAATAGCTTTTAAGTTAGGGCGAGGAGGACAATTTGGAAATAAATATTGTAATCTTCCCCACTGAGTGAGGTATGATTTCTGTAACAGAGTAGTGTTTGAGCACACAAACTGGATCTACTCTTGATGAAACTAAAACATGTGGTACAAGTGCATGCTGTGCACCAGCCAATCTTGGGACATTCAGTCCATGATATGAGATTAGAGCTGTTCTGAAACAAATCACATCACCCCAGATTCCTAGGAAATAGATAATAGTTCATCAACATCATCTGGCTTCCTGCACAGGAAAGGATGTTGTGCCTTGCTATCAAACAATGTAGCTAATCCCTTTATTTTATGTTTCTTATTTGTAAAGGACAAGGAGCAGTTATTCCATAACCCAGCATCACCCTGTGAAGATAAATCCATTGAAACTCGTAAGCCACTCAGATGGGGAGGTAATCATGTCCTCATAGATACTGTGCTGCAACTTTATGTCCAGAAACATTCACTAATGCCCTTCTCTCCCCTGGACAGTGTCCTGGGCTTGTAACTCTGCTGACAGAGGCCATGTCCCAAGTGACTTGTGGTGCCCTGACTGCTTTCTGCAGGAGAAGGGGGGTGATGGAGATATTTTTTCCTTACTTCTATTTTTTATTCAGTGTAAAAAGATTACACTGAATTTCAGGAACCAGGAAATCTAAGGATGGAGAAATCATACTGGTTTTGTGATTAGCTGGGACCTCTAGTTGTCAAGAAAGACACAGCTTTTCTTGGGGAGTGGAGAGAAGGGGAGTAAAGTACTACTCTAGGTTTAAAGTCACTGAGGTGTTTGTTTTCAAGGCCATCAAGAAAGAACTTCATTTTTTTAAATATTTGAGAGGCTAGTTTTCTCTCAGATCTTATTTAATCTCATGGCATATCTATAAACTGCTTTTCTGCATTTTTGTTTGTGAAATAAGAATAATTTAATTAAAGATTTACTGAGTATAAGCTTTCACAAGAAATGTGGTCTCATCCGCATATTAACCCTGGGTAACAAGGGTAAAGAAATAATTCCAGACTTATTCAAATTGGTGAGAATTTGGGAAGACTCAGAAATGAAATGCACAGGAATAACACAAATCTTTGGCACTTCTAATAAAGTGCTAAAATTGCTTTCAGTATTTCATCAAAAGCTCATACCTTTTATTTTTTCAGAGAGCAATAATCTTGCTATAGAGACAGAAAAGTCCATGGGAAGAGCAAGAAAAGAAAAAAAGTAATTCCTCTTTGATTTCTGAAAACTGCTTCAGGGACAAGCATGGGGATTACCCCAGATTTTCAGGATTTACTATGTTTTTGACAACTGAATTTTACAAGTGTCAGGGAGAACAAGATCTGGAACAGGTAAATATCATGTTGTTAATCTCTTAAAGTTTTAATGTCCATCTAAACATTAATGTAGCACCAATAAAACCACAGATAGTGCAGTAAATGACAGCTTAGAATGGTTTGTAACCATGTCACCAATACTTTGATTGCTACACTCTAGCATGCAAAAACCTGATCTTGAATTGCATTTTCGCACATTGAAGTTCTGCATGAGGAACAAGCTACATGATTTTTTGTGAAATTTCATGAAATTTTCAGGATATTAACCTACTTATAAGGGCTAAAATGAAGGCAGAGGATTTAGAAAGATGTTTTCCAGTGTCTTCAAAGAAAATATTTTATCAGTTCTTAGGTTTTCATCAGACTTCATTTCCTCCTTGCCTCTTTTTTCCCCTTCCCTAGACATTACATTGGGAAAAAATCACTTAAGATACCATAAATCCACTTCTCTGCTCTCTTATTTCTACTATTTCTTTCTCTTGAAAGTTCTAAAAATCTCAGAGTTGTAGGTGAACTGAAAAAAGTATGGCATCAACTCTCAAAATAAGCAAACAATATAACACGGCATCTACTGTATTTATGTATTCAGTCTTCTTGTTGGTCATTTGCCTGTTAAAGTTCTTCAGGCTGCAAGAATGTGACCCACGTGTCAAAGGAATGAAAGGACACATTTTTATCCTATCTTTGTTTCATAGCAACATTTTTTAAAATTCCTCTCTACACCTCCCTTGGCCTGTAGCAGCAGCTGTTCTCTCTGACATCAGTTATTCTCTCTGATATGCCTAAAACTCAAACACAGCTGGGCCTCAACACAAATCCCTAGTTGTGGTGTCTTCATTATTGATGGTGAAGCTTACATTGCAGTCATTGACTATTTCTTGTCAAGACATAACGAAATTACCTTTGAAGAAACAGGCTCATGGGATAGTACTATAGCTGTGATCATACAGGGCTCAGCATGCACTGCAAAATCTGCACGTGGGTGTTATCTGTGTTTGATCGCCTTGCTGCTATGCTACCAGTATCCTGCGGCAAGGAGTAAGTAGCTGCCTTGTATTGTTTGCACAGACCGCAGGCACTGAGGTATAGGTGCACCTAAAATTACTCTACAGATGGTGGTTTCTAACTCTAGGTGTGTTTGCGTGTAGCCAACTGTGGTCTAGAAGTACTCTGTGGGCTATGTGCCTAAATAAATTTGATCACATGAAAAGAGGGTGCAGAGTCAACTGGTTGATTTCTCTGTTTGCTGACGTTTCAGCTGCTATTTCTGTTATGCCCAAAAGGTGACAAAGATGAGGTTAAGGGAGAAGCATGAGGTGATGGGGGTAAATTGTACATGAGCACCCTGGCAAGAAAGCTACAGAAAAGAGATTCCCTTGTGGTAAATTCTTGGGATCTCTCCTGACATAAACAGTGGAGTACTGATTTCAGCTTGATGAAAGCTTGCCCAAATTTAATTCACCAAGGTAAGTGGCAAACAGGATTGGAAGATGTATCAAGTCAGAAAACAGTCACTTTGATATCTCTTTCTGTCTACCCTGGTTCCTTTGTGTCAATGGATTTTTTCTTGCTATAGTCATCCACAATATCATTATGGATGTGCTCCTTGCTGGCCAAAGTGCTAGTGCGGAGAACTTTTCCAACTGCATTCCTAGAAGCCTTATTCGTTTTCCTTCTACCCACTGAAATATTTACAAAAACAGCTCTATTAAATTTGCTCTGGTATGCTGTTCATTTAGACAAAAACTTCCTAAATAATACTCTAAAAGTGATTTGGGGAAATATAAGACTGTTACTGTAGTTGTTCAGGGTATTCTCAGAGGCAGAGAGTACTATACAGCATTATTGCCTCGAAGTAGCAATCTAAACAGGGACAAAAGAAAACAAAAATTAAAATCTGAACAGCTAAAAAGAATCTTTTGTATTAGAAAATCTTCCTCCAAACATAATATGTAATTTAATAAACTGAATAAAAATTGGAAATAAAATTTATTCATATTTGTCTAGCAAATATCAAGTTTTGGGACAATCACAGTGAAAAATTTGTTGATTTATAGACCACAAAGGAGAAAAAAAAATAATAAAGATGAGTTAGATTACTTCATTCATTATCCAATACATATTTAGAAATGAAATCTGAAAATATTTTTTAAAAGGGTACAGTATTTATAGAGCCTTTTTGTTTGTGCAAAATACTAATATATCTTATTGTTTCTTTTTTGTTCTCAGTGCAGTCTGCAAAACTCAGAGTATGTATGGTTCTATGTTAGTAAACCAATTTAATTCATCTTAACAGGAAACATATATTTCAATATATAATTTATTGTGGTGAAAGTACTTGTATCAGAAGGACAGCTTGCCGTAGAACCTAAAAATAATAGCTGTTATGACAATTCAATTGCAACAGATTTTCCAGATCCTATAGTTAATATATTGGATCAGAGGAAATGACAGCAAAAGTTTCATTGTCTCAATTTTTATAAGGAACTCTTCATAGCATTCTGTGATAAAATGAAGACAAACAAAAAAATCAGCTATCTCAGCAAGAGCTAAACCAGATTTGACAGGACACTGACTTTCTGAGAACAGTTCTCAAAGAACAATACATGGCTTTGTTTGTTTTATTTGTATAGGAGATGGAATGTTTATTTTTAAAGGGACTTTAAAAAGGACAAAGATACAGATTAAGATAGATATACTTCACTTGCGCTGGTGGTCCCGAATCCACATAAAAAGGGATGTGTCTACGTAGGAACCAGAAGACCATTACGTCTTCTGGTTCGTTTCAAATATAGCTGAACAGGAGAATAACCAGGATGCTGAAGAATGAAGGCTTTATTATACAAATTGTGTATGAGTATTTAGTCTATCAAACATGAATTGTAGCCTTGTTCAACCTTAAATGGACAAATGGTCACCAACTCTGGCTTAAGTTTAGAAAGATATACCATCCAATTTTACTGCATGGTCACTCCCTGACATTTGTCAAGGCATTTTGGTGTGGTTTCTATTTCACTCCAATGTTTTGACGATATTGAAAAAATTGTAATATTTCTTAAGCTTCATCTAAAACTAGAAATAAATAGGAATATACCATCACTATGGTGTGCCAGTGTGTGATCCTTTCCTTCATTATTCATTTCCGTGTGAGTAAGAAAAAATCATGATGGATAGAGTTGACAAGAATAGATTTTCACAAAGAAGTTGTAATGAGAGGACAGGTATGGATGCGGCTGTATCAGACTGTCTGTGTATGAAAGCACAGATTCAGCATAAGCAACCCTGCCTAATACAAATGCTGCCATATTGTCTTCTGCTTCATGTCTAAGAACGGCTGCAGATCTGGCAGAGGAGGTACTGAAAGAGGCATCACAAACATACCTCCTCAGCAGATACCACAAGAACTGCAATAACATCTCTGGCACATTTGTGTAACCTTCATGTGACTTGCATAGCCATGCCACGATATAGCTCAGTCCGAATGTGGTGTGAGTCATCAAAATACTCCTTGAAATTGAGAAAAATCATGCAGAAGCTTCTGCTATAGGGGGAGAAAGAAAGTCTTTAGACACTGTAGGGGGAAGGCAATGAATCTCTTCATTCTGAAACAACAGTCAAGTCTTGGGACTCCCTGCAAAAATACCCCTAGAAGGTGTTTTGTTTGTGATATTGTCCTTGTTCATTAAAACGCAGACTCCATCCTTCATTTGATTCACACAGGACTAGAGAATGGGGCATCCTGACTGCCAGGGAGAGGGCTGCCTCCATCAACTAGTACTGCTATGAACAAAACACATGCAAAATAATTTCCATAGTGACGTAAAATTCTTTAAAATACAGCAAACCCTTTGCACTATAGTGGGACTCCTCACTCCAGCACTCTGTTAATAACTTGTTATTGGAAACAGAGCCTGCCCTGCTGTTACTGTATTATTATTTCTAAATGTGCTCACACATGATGATGTTGTCAACTTTGTAGTTTGCATTAGTGTGTGTCTGGAGATTTATGCTGTCATGTTGTAATTCAGGAAGCAATGAAACAAGGGAGGGAAAAATTCTGTACCAGAAATTATTGACTGTGCTTAAAAGTTAAAGGCAAAAACTGGGAAGACCTTGTTCTGTTCTCCTCCTGCAAGTGGAGGATGAGAAAAAAGGATAGGAGGAGGACACAAGATTTTGCACGTGTAGCTGTGTAGAAAAAGGATATATTTTCTTAATCTAAAGGTATACTTTTTTGTTGGAAGATAACTAAGATTTAATATAATGAATTCAATAAGATGCATTTCATTTTTCCCCAAAAAAGCTAAGAAAACCACAACTTTTTACCAGAAAAATTTCATAATAAATTTACTGACAGAGAAAATAATTTCAAGAGCATTAATGCAACAAGATTTTATTTCAGTCCTAACACTTTATGGTGTCAATATAGCTCTTTCTTGTCCGTACTGGATGGATTTCTTTTCTCTGTTTATTTTTCGCTGACTCTTCCTACTTGTTCAGGTATCTGACTCAGTCACTGATCTAGTGTGATCAAAACCAACCTACAGCTTGCCTTCCCTACCCTCAAAGAGGTCAAACTAAGGCCTGCGAAAGTACATGCAATGGCAACTGTGATCACACCTTACCTTTCTTTAACCTTCACATACTGAAAATCACCCTCACATTGACGTCGTTAATATTCTTCAGGGAAATACGGTGCAGTATAACTTAAAGCAGTGTTTCCTCATCTGAAACATGCCATTTGTAATAAACCAGCAGGCCTTTAGCTGCCTACAGTTTTGTTATATGTTACTGTGGTCTTCTTTGTCCCCCCCCTCAGTGTTTTTAGTCATTTTGAAATCTTTGTGCATGTTAATGCATCTAAAATAGAAAATAGAATATAAAAAGTTTAAAAAGGAATATTTTAAATTAAATTTATACAATTTTTTCCTTTCTATTGTTCTAAATACTTCAGGGTGCAAAAATACTCCTGCCATTGTGGGTGCTAAAAACTGAAGTACAAGAATCTCAATATATCTGCATGAAGACAGAAGGTAATATTTAAATGATATTATCCTTCTGAGAGAGCTTAAATTCTATTCTGACTGTATGTACCAGGACTCTGTTTTGGTTTGTGGCTGTGCCTGAACCCAGACCTTTGGTGAACACAATGCCAATATTCTTCAGGAGATCTGCATAAGACAGGTCAGGTGAAGCATGTTTTTCTCTCTGAGATCAAACTATGGCCATGCCAAACTGGAGCTGACTCCTGAAGACTGCCACCCTGCAGAGGCAATGGCACACAGCATGCATTGGGAACTACTTGTGCACAAGTACCAAGCTCATAATCTCCCCAAGCATCATCCTACACAGAAACAGCTGACCTAAAAAGACCCTGAAGTAGTTCACATGCATCTCTGCTAATAAATCTGGCTGAACCTGTGGTAAATGCACATTTACAACACACTTAATCCACTGCTGACAACTGGAGATGATGGAACTGTTATTTATAAGAATTAGTGTTAAGTCCACAAAGAGAAGACTCTTATTTCTTTTGCAAATGATGCCTGTCATTTATAGGTCATTGTGTATAAGATGAATGGAAAGCTAAATTAGAAACAAAGTTACAATGTTCTTACTTCCAACCTACCCCAAAGAAACTATTGATGAAGCAGAATGTATACCACTAACTGCTAGGGACAAGCCAATATTAGCAAATTTGGGGGTGGGCAGTTTCAATATATTTTGTATCTGAAAGTAACTACAGTCATCAGAAGAATAGTTACTATAAAAGCATTAAACAGTACATTTTACTGTGGTTATGCACATTAAAGGCTGGCTTTATAAGAGGGAGCAGTTAGCACTTAGAAATATGTATCTTTTTGTGGTGTGCAAAAAAAATTTGCCTGAACCCTGTTAATACTTAACCAAAGTTGTAACATTCCTGTTAGAATGAGTGCTAGGAAGTGTAAATTTAATCAGTGATAATAGAAATATACCCGATTTTGAGGTATCGTAGCCAAAATGCCTTTTAATGACATCCTGAAAGTGAATACCCAATTTATTTGTGACCTAGGAAAGGTAACTGGTCTTGAGGAAACAGAATAAAGACACTATTTTAATTTATTAACATTTAATTTATTTTTTAAGTAGCTTGGGTTCTGCAGAACATGAAATATGGAACTTTAAATTTTTACTTCCTTCGCTGGTGGTAGTTAATCAGTGTGACAATTATCTTTGTTGCTTTGTCCATTTTTCTGTTGTCTGTAGCTCAGAAATACAGAATATCATGTGGTTTTGTGCTAAAAACTCAAATGCATGAAATCAATGGTAATTAAGGAACATAATGAAGGTTAAATTAGGCCTGTAATCATTTAGCTAAGAAACAAATTCAGAACTTTAATTTATGACATTTCTTCACTGCAAAGTAATACAAACAGATAGATACACAGAAACAGCACACTTTAAGTTTACATTTTGTTAAACGTATTTTCTTTCCGAAATATGTAGTTTCTGAAGACTTGGGAAATAGATATCACAGAATCACAGAATCACAGAATGGTAGGGATTGGAAGAGACCTCTGTGGGTCATCTAGTCCAATACCCCTGCCGAAGAAGGGTCACCTACAGCAGGCTGCACAGGACCTTGTCCAGGCGGGTCTTGAATATCTCCAGAGAAGGAGACTCCACAACCTCCCTGGGCAGCCTGTTCCA
>Ga0065711_1011009_pt1 | contig 17212 bp, 8 predicted proteins | sample Hoacrofraction12_FD_59098 | JGI IMG/M metagenome (GOLD analysis project Ga0065711, IMG submission 59098) | Hoatzin crop microbial communities from Cojedes, Venezuela - Epithelial fraction 12 v2 (version 2) | ecosystem: Host-associated > Birds > Digestive system > Esophagus > Crop | place... | reverse complement strand
TACTTTTTCTTGGAAGAAGTGCAGAGTCAATTATTTAATTATTGAACCTGTGCTTCTTCGCACTCTGCCAAAAAGGGTTCTTCTTTCTTTTCAAATGATTATTGATTTGGAGAATAGTTCAGGTTACATGCTGATAAGATGAATTATATCCTGTAATAGCACACGTAAACCTTCAGTTAGGAAGAGCTGAACCATCACTTGTACGCATAGTCCTGTGGTTCTGTTGCAATGACTAACTTGGCCATTTCAGCTAATTAAAAGGCAATACAAATTGTTCATTTATGGGCTGATCCGATTCTCATTAAAGTCAATGGGAATCCTTCCTTACTGAGAAGTGGGTCAGACTGTTCTCCAGTTGTGGAGCTGGGAAGGATATTGTGATCTAAGTTTAAGAAAATGTGAAAGCTGTAAGAGACAAGCAGCAAAGCTACGAGAACACTGTCAGAAGAAAGTCAGAAAATCAAGCGCTAAGGAGTTACGCAGTGTAAGGTAGCCATTTTCTCTGTTAGTTCACCTCGGAAGGGGCCCCAACCCTGCTCTCTCTGGTGACCCCCATGTGCACCCCTGAAGGAAGCCAACAAGGCCCACTAGTGCTGCAGCCACAACCAGCCGCCGTGCCGAGAAGAACAGCCAGAGCAGGCACCACGCGCCGGGCTCCGCTGGTCTGCTGGGAACGGAAAGGCGTTCTAATGAACACACTGCATTCTTCACAAGGATGTAGGCTCTCAAATTTTTGTGCAGTTCATTTTCTGGTTTGTGGAATCCAGTAGGGCTCAGCTAAGGTTAAAAGAACTTCGGGTAGTTAGTAGAGTAGAAGAAACAGCCCAGTTATCCCAAAGAAAAACTGAGACAATTTTCTTTGCATAATCCACTTTTGGCTGGTCAAAGCACCAGGACTCTCTTTTGGCACTGGCTATGTAGTCCTGCGCACCTTGTGTGTTAACAGCACGCTCCCTCTTGGGGAAGCTGAGCCTGGCGGGCGGGCGGCCAGCCCCCAGCTGTCCTTTATACCCGTCATATACCCANCTCTCACTGAAAGCAATTCTCCCCATCAAGTCTACCACTACGACTGGACACGGAATTGCTTCCTCACCGAGTGCTGNTAGAATGAACCAGGATAACCTAAAGATGTTCAAACTCTTGAGTTATTTGACAGACTCTGGGCAAGGAACAATGACGCATGCAACTATCTCAACTTTTAAGCAGCCTGGGGGAAGGTCCCTCATTTGTCTTCTGCGGCATCATCTTGACCTGATTTGGCTGCAGCCAAAAAACAAGTCTACCTCCACTGTGCTTTCCCCCTATATAAATTGCAGTAACTTTTGCACACCTACAGATAAGAAAAAACCTTTGCAGTTTCAAGGTCAGTAAAATCTACAAACTTAAGTACCACTGTCAGCTTCTATCCATGCTGATATTTTGTATATGAAATAGTGTATGTGTATAGATACACAATGTTTATTAAAGAAATATTTTTAAAGTTTTTTCTTCAAATTACCATGACTTAAAGTAGATCCCTAACTGCACTTAAGTGCAGTTTATTTTCACTTAAATGCAAATAGAATAGTCTTAAATGGAGATTTAAATGGATAGTCTTAAATTGACAGTTTTAAATAGAGTCTATCAATTTAAGAATAGTCTCTTTCTTAAATGGAAAGAAGATTTCAACCTTAATTTTTGTTAAAAAACAAAACCATTGCAAATGGACCACCAACTCTGGTCTGCAGAATTAACAACTTCCATGAAGTACGTGGCTGTAGATACCTGTTGCCTGTCTCACTTAAATCTCTCCTTTGCATTCTAATCAGATAAAAACAGGGTCCAATTCCCAATTTGAAAAATAAACACATTAAAGAAAATTAGTTTAGGCATCATTACAGTGTACATACATGAGTGTCTACTTTTTTAAATTTTCTAAACAGCATTTAAGTACAAACCATAATTTCTCTGTGTGGCTAATTTGACCACACATATTGCAAACTGTTTTCATTTTCCTTTATTGTCCTCTAATGAGCTCATCAAGAGTATATAATTAGTGCAGTAAACTGCACAACACAGGCTCTGCCCTAAAGCAGCGAAGTAGAGCTCTTGCCTAGCCCCCTCTCCCACTGGAACTTTGTGCTGGTAATGGACCATGATCAGTGGGAAGTACATTGAGGGATACGCTCTTTTTCAAACAGTTTGCGATCTCTAGCTTGAAGCAACAGTTCTGGGGCTATCACCATCTGTACTGACGAACACAGGAAAGTTGTTCTGTCTCTTTTTGATGAAGCTGCCAAGGTCAACTAATAATGGCTTTGGATGCCTGAAAGACACTGTAAGACTGAGCAACTGGTGATTTCTCTTTATGTAGAAAACTTTTAATACTTGCTGCAGTAGGTAATCCTAGAATTCTCTGCTAAAATCCAGAACTACTGGTAGATAAGGGTTTATAAAGATACAGCTTCTCAAAGTAAGAAGACATTGCATAAGCAATGCACAAAGACAGATTTCAATACTGTGTAACGGTCAGCCAGATTGCAGCCTCGGTGTGCTATGGAGGACGTTGTACTCAAAAGGTACCATTCCTCCCTACCAATATGCAGTAGATAAAAGAAAGAAGCACTTTGAAAAAACAGTCACCTTGATGACTTCAGGATCTGGTTTTTAAGATGCATAACATATGCTACGCTGGTGTCAATAACCTCTAAGGAAGAGATCCACAGGCTCCAAATAAGCGAGCTTTACACTACTTTTACAAGTTGAAAGTAAGAAATTTCTTCCAGAAGAGTAGGGTAGCATCTGTGCATGTGCATATATATACGTGTGTGTATATATCTGTGTGTGTGTATATACACATACATATGCATACTTACAAACGATGTCCACAAAAAGAGTTTTAGCTCTTTTCCTACGGTCAGCCAGTCCCAACTAGTGGGACAGTGCTGAAGCACTGCACACATGAGTACCTGACAGAAATGCAAGGCGAGGAGCAACAAAACTAGTAACAAGATGCACTGAAAAACAAGAGGAAAATGTAATCTCAGTTACTACAAGATCTGACATCACCATTCCTCTTCAATCACTTTTTGTTTATTAGACCCTGCATAGCAAAATGGCACATGAAGGAGCTTCTCAGGTAATTAGTTTATCAGGGCTCTAATCTTCATCTGCAATTAATCATGTAAAATCGTATCACCAGTTTAATTTTAACCCCTGCTGTTCATCATCTATAGAATAAAGTACAGATTATAATGTGATGGGAACACTTTGCCATTTGAGTAAACATTTAAAATATCAAATAAATGTTAAAAATCTGTGCACAAAAAAAATCCTTTACTTAAGGTTAAAGTACCATTATAATTCATCTTCCAGTGCTGCTGCAGCAGATTTTTAAATTTCTTACACCACAATTAAAAGCATTAGAAAAAGAAAATTAACAAAATCTTAAGAAAACAGAAAACTAAATAATCTTTTTAGGATTTGCTTACATGTGTTTAGATTTGTCTGTAAATAAATAAAATCATGCAAATTGTAAAGATTCCTAATTATACATTTTTTCCCAACATAAAGAACAATTTACTATATATATTTTGATTTGCTACATAAACATTTGCAAATAAAATAGCAAATATATAATGCAAAATGAACACATACGAAGGATAGGTAAATAAGAAACTAACTTTATGACAACAGTAGGGAATTGTTTGTCACATTCTTTCACAGACGACATTGTGAGCAGCACTAGATTTTAAACAATGACTCAAACAGTTGTGAATTGAAAAGAAAAAATCTGCTAAATTTAATGTATTATTCTACTCTGAAACAAAGCTGCTATTTAAACTGAACCAAAGAGGCTCTGCAACTAAAATTTTTTCAGTACGTGATATTCCATAATATTTACAAAACTACAATGCTTATGGAAAGGGCATGAAGAGCAATGAATTTTTGAGTTTTAATGAAGATTTATAAAATGTCTCAGGCTTCTATGTGTTGTCATATCTAAAGCAGGAAATCTGGTTTTTATAATGTGTTCCTCTTAGAAGGAAAAATCCTGCACTTGACTACAACTTCAGGATCTAGCTGCAAGTCCTCCGGAGTGAAAGTGCATAAATACTGATGAAAATGAACTGGAAGTGTAGTAAACATCTAAGTTCAACTAATTTATACACTTCCATGTTTAACAATAACTATAGTGCTATGGATCAATATGGACCATTGTAGATTTTCTTGTAATTTGTAGTTGGTAATATCTGGAATTTGTACACTTCATACATGTTGTGCAAGAGGCTCTGTTTTCACAATGGCATTTCATCACGTAAGTACTCACCCAGCTGCTAGACACTGCACCTCAGTCCCAAATGTCTGACAGATTTGAAGAGTGTTCCCAGTTTCTACCTGCACTTGAGACTTCCCCAACCCACAGCGGGAACTCAAAAATTCGTGGAAGAGACTACTTCCAAAGGAACTGCCATACTGAAAGAAGAGCAATGAAGTAATCCAGTGGTAAATTATATAAAAATTCCTGAGACCAGAGAGTCACCTAGAGACAGAGCTGGTTGGATGGAGCTCTGAGCAACCTGGGCTGGTGGAAGATGATCCTGCTCATGGCAGGGGGTGGAATCAGATGATCTTTAAGGTCCCTTCCAACACAAACCATTCTATGATTCTATGGTTCTATGATTCTATGATCTGCTTGCCATTTTCCAAGAATTCACAAAATTCTACTTTTATTCATATTCAAAACACATGCAGTCCTACTGTGGAAGATAAATAAACCCAGTTTAATGATATAATGATGACATAGCAGCAGCTAAATGGCTTTTCTGCCCAGTAACGTCCAGTAGAAAAAGTATAGTCTGTACCTGGCCTGGTCTGGGACAGATGTTACACAGAATTCTAATTAATAGGAACTAAAAGAATATTGTATGCTCACAACCACTTCCAATGTGATGATAATGATATGTAAAATGAAAAATAATATATAATTAATATACATAACTTAATTATAAACATAATATATAATTAATATATGCATAACTAATATTATTAGTGGTCAGATAAATGAATTTATGGCATGGTGACTGGCACTGCATCTGATAATGTGGGCTTCTGCATTTAAACACTTCTGCTTCAGTTAGCACCAGGTTCTGCTCTCATGAAGATTTTGAACAGGCCTCCACTTTCTGAAATCCCCAGGCTGTCCCAGGCAATTAGTTTCTTTGGGATCAATAACTGAAAAGTATGGGCTCAGTGTGAATGCGGGTGTGCGAACTGGAGCCATGGCCTCTCAGTGGCTCCTTTGCACACACACCAGCTCACGTGCCATTCTAGCTACACAAAGTAGTGCAACACAAGCGACCTTTTCCTCGTAATGTTGGTGAACAACTTCACTGGAAAAAGCATGCTAAATATTAATCATAGGAGAGTAAATGTGTGCAGAATCCTGCCCGTAAATAATGTACTATATATCTCCCATGGCACTCAGGGGAGCAGAACAAATATAATTCCCTCTGCAGTAATGAGAAGTGCATTTGTTAGGTCAGAAGAGAAAGAACAAAAAATATAAAAATAAACACAGAACACAGTAAGTTAACTGTCCACTGTTTTTCAAAATTAACTATAACAGAAAAGTCTTGATATACTTTTTTTAATTGCAGTACCCAGATTCTCAACTGAAATACAGTTGTCTTAACTAGTAGAAAAAAACCCTCAAATATTTTAACATGCAACTCTTATCGTATTTGCTAAGTCTGAACTTCTGTATCTAATTAACGCAAACACATAAACAGAACAAATCAATGAAGAATCTGCATATATTCCAGCCATTAAACAAACATTTATAATTGCCATAGAGTATGCAGACAGTTTAATGACAGGATGACACTTGAGGACCACTGCTTGTTTAACAACTCGGACTGACAGGGAGCCTTGTTTTCTTTTGCCAACGTGACGCGCTGTGGGATCTGCAAATCAACACCAAAGGGACCTGGCTGCCGCCCCCGGAGAACTCCAGTGAGTGCCGGGAATCTCTGCCCGTGGAAAAGTGGCAGCAATAACAGAGTCACCTTCCATGCCCGTTTTTACCTACACTTCCACTCCATCCAACCACGCCCGGGCATAGCTCGTTTTGGCAGAAGGTGACTGCAGAATTGTTTCATTGGTAGGGAAGGGACAAAGCAAGGGTGTGATAAGTCGGATGCTAAATTCACAGAAAAAGGACTGAACTGTTCACACAGTCCAAAGCATGAAGCTATCTCAGATTCACGTCCTAATCATTAAAACAATGTAAAACTCTTCTGGAAGCAACTGAAGTAACTTTTTTAGTTACTGAAGGAATAAATTGTTGGAGAGTGTCTATCCTCCTGGGGCCAACTGGCAAAAGAGTGCCGCATAGCACTTGGCAGTATCTTTTGGGTCCCAGGTGACATCCAGCAGACCCTCAGAAAAAGATTATTGTGATTTCAGTGGTATATCTAGTTAAAAGTGTCTGAAATAATCAGCTGGCTCTAATGCAGCCCAGCCGAGTGGCATTTACACAGCATGCAAACTAGGTGTGGAACAGGGATGGGGCTGATGGTGGTGCCAAACATGCTGCAATGGTATTGAAAAACTGTGTGAGAAGGAGGTACTCAAGTCAACAAAGCTTTGTCCACACTATCTGCTGGCGGAATGATCCTGCGTGTGCTTTCTAAACAAAAAAATTTACCAAGATACAAAAAATGAGCCTCAGTTGTGCTGCTTGCGAAAGGCCAAATCCATGCCAAGCATGGTGCCAACAGTTAAGTGACATGGATGATCAGGGATCCAGTGCTTGAGCTCAATATTTCCATTTTTTATTTAGCAGTGAGGATAGTCTTATTGTCTCCCCTGCAGCCCAAGTCTAAACACTGCGGAAAAAAAATCAGTCACTACTTGGTTTTAGAGCGGAAGCTAAGCAACAAAATTCCAAGCAGGGAATACTGCATAATACCATACAGTGTATGAATAATATATGCTAATTTCTGTATAATATAGTAAGAAGACTTACTCCTACACTTCTGAAGGTCAAAAATTAAATTTCCTTTTCTGTGAGCAAAAGAGACCGAAGAACATGGCTTTATGAAGGCAATGCAGAAAACATTAAAGGGTCTAAATAGAACAGGAAAAAGAGGTCTAGCAAATTTCTCTCAACTATCAGCACTTCAAATTTGAAAATCAGAATCCCAAGAAATATTATTCCAGACTCTCTGAATTATTATTCAAGTTCACTTTTATTTATCAAATCATGTATATCAATAAACCTTGTCTTGCTCTCTAAAAAATGCCTGTCCTAAATACAGATGTTTAATGTATTCGACTTTGGGAACAACGATGCCTCTAGTAGTGCTTTCACAAGCACATGAGATAATGGTTGTGATAGCACCCTAAATCCTCCCTTTGTAGAACTGCATCAGATCTCTATTAAATGAAGGCAGAAAAAAAAGTCTTTGTTCTAATTCACTAATTTGAATTCATCAGACTTTTAAGTATTTGCTCATTCCCAGGCTGTTAAAACATGGTTCTAATACCAAGATTTTAGAATGACAGATTTTCTGTTTTTTTCAGAGGCAAGGAGTTACAGTATCTACCTTATTGTGATTATTTTGTATTCACTAGTAACTTTACAAAAAATATTCTTTAGGGAAACTCAAAATCATGCTTGTAAAAAACATAGTGACTGGAGAAACGGTAGGGTAGATGTGATACACAGCATCTATTTCAGAGCAACTATGTTCTAGTCAAACTTTCTGTTTTGAACACTTCACATAAAATAAAATGATGCCATAATATGCAGTATTGATAGGTTTTGCTGTCTGCATTGCAATATAGATTTACCAGATCTAGGTTCCTACAATAACAGACTTGCTGTGGTACGCAACCAGTGCCCAGTCTGGGGGATTTCTATCCCACTAGCTTGGCGTGTCAGCACATGCTAACGTGGGCATTTAGATACGTTCCATTACACAGCCATCACGATGTCAGCAATGCAGATGTTCACATTTTCAGTTGTCCTTAATCTTGCTAGCGTTAAAAGTGTCACTTGAAAATATTCCTAAAGAGACATACCATTCTAAAGTGTTTAAATAAGTTACCGATTGTTCACATAACTCGTATTCAGTGTTTGTGCAATATATGAAATACATACTAAACTGATGGAGCTAAAATATATATTTAGTAATGAAAAAAGGAGATAAAAAATAGTAATAATATTTGAGACAAGATACAAGAACAGATACAGCAATAATGGATAAGAGCAAAACAGAAATAAACTTTAACCGTATATGATAAATAACTTAAACTAATACGGTAAGTGATCACTTACATTAATTTTGTAAATGATCAAGCAGTATATATTCAGGACTAAGAAATAAAAGTTAGAATTTGGTCAGTTCACTTCCAGTTCAAAACTCTCCAGTGAGGTCGTTTATTGTGGGGCCAGGAAGCAAACAAAAAAACAAAATTAATGTGTAAAGTGGCATGATTTTTGTTGAATAAAATCTGAGTAAGAGAACTATATTACATTTCATCACACCACATATTAAAAAGATAATTTTGTACCCATGTATCATATATTACTTTTATCAAAACAGAGATTTGAGCACATACTGTATAGAAATTGGGACTGTATTTCTACTTTATTTCTTTTGATAGCTTTGTGAATTGTAGTTCAGGAAAATCTTTGCTCCCTCTAAGAAGTAATACAAAGAATGAAGTAGAGACAGAACACAGCTGAAAGATATGATGTTTAAGTTGACAGGATTATAACTCCAAAAAATGGAAAAATTCTCATTGGATTCAGTGATGTCAATTTTTATCTTGAGAGTTTGACACCTGGGCAATTTCACAGTCCTCAATTCTGTGTAAGCTCTCCAGCACTTAGTATCTGCGTAATGATTGCAGATTGAAGCCCTTAGTCAATATTGTTCATATGCAGTACATGATCCAGAGATGCCCTACAGATATGGGACATGGCTGGAATTACACGTTAAAGCCCCAGTAAAAAGGACAATAAATTCTGAAACTATGAGGCTGCATCAGAGGACAGAGTCTGAAGCAAATAGGAAACCTGTATTTTGTATCTGTCTTGCAATTAAGAATATTACAATGTAAATGTAAAGAAAAAAGGATGCCTCTCAGCTAGTACAGTCCTGTCAAAGAAGCTGAGATTTTCATGTGCTAATTGCATCAGCATTGGGATGGACAGATGATATTGTAACAAGAATACATATTTTTGTTGGTGGGTCTAAAAAGGAGGATGATGGATGTGCAATATAGAAAAAGGAATCAATAGTCCAAAGCTATGGGACTTACAAAATCAACTTTGTTGCCTAGAGTGTTCTTCAAAAACTGTGAAAAAAGCAATGTCTTGAAATGAGATGAAATGATATAACAGAATAATAACTGATGGACCTGAAACACTTCAATCACCTGAGTATTTTGGTGGTTTAATCACAGTGCAATATTTGTGTTCCCACTGGTAACATTCCATTACATGCGGCTTTAATCTGTTTTCCTTGAGGGCAAGAGAGAGATGCCACAAGGAAATTGTCATCCAGGCAAGGAGTTCCTTCTCTCTCCTGAGCTCCTCTCTCCCCATTACCTGTTTTTTTTTTATTTGGTACAAAACCAGAAAGCCAGGTGCAGAGCCAATTTCTGCGATTTTGGCAACTTCATGCTTTCACAGAAATAGTCTTCTCAGAACAGAAATCCTAACTGAGCACACAAATTAAAAATATGTGCAATAAACAAACATAATCCACTTAGAATTATTAAATGAACACGTATTTCAGATGTATATTTAAAATAAAAATTATGCTACCTAATAAATGTGACAAGTCAAAACCATATGTCCCCTCAAACTTAGGCACATTTGTTTGCAAACATACATTAAAAGAGAAGAATTATGGAGAAAACAAATATTTTCTCAGAAATACTTAACTCTGAAAGTACTTCTAAAAGAAGCAGGCAGTGCCAGTCCAACTGAAGAAAACACTTCTCAGTCTCACTACATGCAAACCAAATATGTGAAAAACATAGAAATTAGTTACCAAGAAGACAGGAATAACTCCTAACTGGAAGGCTAGCAGTCAAATTTTTAACAAAATCTAGATTATCTGTAAGGGGCAGATCCAAAGAAAACCTTAACATCTAGAGAGGAAACAGAGGTGTCTCATCCCTCTGCAAATCGAATCAGGAGCTTCAGAAGGGTGACAAAGCAGTCCATGGGGAGCTGCCTACAGCAAATCAACAGCAAAAGCAAAGTGCAGGTGCATGGCTGAAATTCTGCTCCTCCAAAGCTTAGGGAGCTTCAGCCAGAATTGCAGAATGGAAGGTGCAGTTCTGATCTACCTGGGGCAGCTGGAGAATTGTGAACCTCTGGAGATATAACCCCGCCAAACTGGGGCATATGCTGAACTACCTGATTCTGTGGGTAGTACTTTACTAGATAAATACACGCCAGTCTGCACCACCCTTCATGTTGTAGCTTGGTTAGGCTCAGAGCTGCTCCCCAAAGAAGAAACTATAGATGAAGCAAGAGTCTGTGCCCAGCAGTTACACAGACAAACAGCACTTGAGAACTGTGGGTTCCAGTTCCAGCTCACACCATTGTACATGCATTTTATTTAAGAAAAACCAACATAAAAATCATAGAATTATTTAGATTGGAAAACACCTTTAAGATCATTGAGTCCAACCATCGGCCTAACACTGCCAAGTCCACCACTAAACCATGTCTCTTAAATGCCATGTCTAGGCGTCTTTTAAATACCTCCAGGGATGGTGCCTCAACCACTTCCCCGGGCAGCCTGGTCCAATGCCTGACCACTCTTTCAGTGAAGACATTTTTCCTAATATTCATTCTAAACCTCCCCTGACGCAACTTGAGGCCACTGCCTCTTGTCCTATCACTAGTTACCTGGGAGAAGAGACCAACACCCGCCTCACTACAACTTCCTTTCAGGTACTTGTAGAGAGCCATAAGGTTTCCCCTCAGCCTCCTCTTCTCCAGACTGAACAGCCCCAGCTCCCTCAGCCGCTCCTCATAAGACTTGTGCTCCAGACCCCTCCCCAGCCTCGTTGCCCTTGTCTGGACATGATCCAGCACCTCAATGTCCTTCTTGTAGTGAGGGGCCCAAAACTAAAGAGAGTATTCGAGATGCGGCCTCACCAGTGCCGAGTACAGGGGCACGATCCCCTCCCTACTCCTGCTGGCCACACTATTCCTGATACAAGCCAGGATGCCGTTGGTCTTGTTGGCCAACCCAACAACAAACAAGCCAGAAATAAAGTTGCCAGTAAAATAAATTAAAATGACTATGCCTGTTGTGTTTTGATGTTAATGGTGCAGCTATGCATTAGATTTGCTCAAAGAATGCCTACAAGGTGGGCTTCTTGGGTAACTGAAGCACCTCCTTGTCTCATTTGGAGACCAGATACTTATCTGCTGTTATTAAGACAGGTGTTAAGTATGCAGAATAGGCAGACTTACAGATAGTATTGTAATTCCGCAGAAGTCCAGTCCTGAATGTCCAAATCTTCCTCAAATGTGGGTTTTCCAAAGGTAATTATTTCCCACAGAAACACAAATCCCACAAAAGTTTTGAAGCAAAGCACAGTATGAACTCTTCACTTTGTGAAAATGATGTTTCACTGGCATACATATTGACACTCTTGGAACTTTGTAAAATTTCTGATTAATTGCCAAACAAATGTTGATTCGGGCCTATAAATCCTTTGAGATTATACCCATTTTACAGATGTTTACACTGAAGCGCAGGAATAATTTGACATTTCCACTGTTTTACTTGTCCATGAATTTCCTGTGAATTCAGAAGTCCTAATTCTCACCTCTGTGTGTCATCCAATAGACAACCCTCCTTTCCTTGGTTCAATATATTAAAAAAAGACTAAAAACTGAAAAAGGAAAAAGAAAATATTGGATGCAATGTACACCCTCTGACATGAAAACTTTCAATTTTTCTTTCAACAAGAATTCAAGATGCTGAATAAATTAGGCTATTATCACATTAAAAGTAAGTGCTAGGTGTTAATAACACCAATTTAATCACTGCTGAGTCAGTTTCATTTTACACAGACTGATGCTGTATTTTCAACTAAGAAATTAGATAGTAATTAGAAATTACCCAGCAATTATGATCTAAGTGTGATAATTCTCTAAATGTGTTATAAAGTACCTGACAGCGTTTTGATTATACGTTAAAAATTTGCTATATCATCAGCTTAAAATCAGATGCTTTGTATTAAAGATACTAAAGCAAAAAATGCACTGATACAGGTGGGTCTGGTAACTTCTGCTTTCTGCACTTCCGAGTTCCTGTGGGATTTTTGTAACGTGACACACAAGAATGGTCATTGAAACAAGTCGGCATTGGCCAGTGTGCAACAAAATGTGTGAGACAACGGCTGCTAACTGTTGAGGATCACTTTCCAACTAGTCCATATTCAATAATTATATGAAACATTGTTTTGGGAGAATTCGGCTTTCAAGATGAGATTTTTGACAAAAAACCAAGACATTTTTGAAAAATACCTTTTAAAAGACAATCAGCTGATCTCATAGAAGAAAAATGTTTCAATGTTCTTAAAAATGTTCCAGTATATTCGTTAAATAAATATTTTTAGAACTGTAATTCATAGGAAGCCTGTTGAAATAATATCATTAATTACACTTGGGAATGACAAAAATGTATTTTGCTTCTCACCAGTATGATAATAACTTTTTTGAGTGCAATCAATTTATCCTTATCTGCTTGAAAAGGTGCTTTACAGGCACAAGAGACTCTATTTTGGAAAAACCACAATATTTTTCACTAAATGTTGATGAATCTTGTTCTGAAGGTGTATATCAAAAAACAGAAAATGTATCAAAACTATTTACTCACTCAGATCTGTGTCATGGTGGTGTTACTCTTATGAATTGTGTATCCTTAAAGCCATTTCAAGATCTTTCTTTTTAAATTTCAGAATTGATTCAGAACTGATTTCAGAAAATGGAATTGAAAGAAAGCTTGGAAATAATGAAAAAGCTTGCAAAATATGCATAGGAATACGAAGAATAAGTATCACAATTAAGTATAAGAACAATTTGAAAACTGGATTGAGTACACAGTTTATGTTACTGCTCTGATAGAACTAGTACACTAACATGTATTGTCGATAATCTTATGGCATTGGTGGTTTTCATCCAAATCTCAATCATGAATCAATTATTTTTGTAGGAATCTCAATTTTGTTATAAAAAAAGATGAAAGACAAAGCATCTAATCTAGTTAGTAGCAGGGGAACCCTGAGAAAAGTTGCCTGAGAATAATCTGAAATCAAAGTTCCAAGAAGAAATGAAGAGAACCGCAAACGCATTACTCTCGAAAAGCTGATTTCAAGCTATCCATTTTTTTTTTAAGCTGAAGCACGATTTCTGAATGCAGACTTGGCAAACTGGAAAGTATTTTAGAACAGGATTGTCATTCTTTGTGAAAGTACTTTTGGATTTCCCCCCGGAAGGAGCAAACAGTTGAAATGTTGTGGGCAAGGGATTTTCTTTAGACCATACTCAGGCACATTAAAGGATAATTGCTGCTTCTTACTAATAAGCACAGACGACTCTGAGGAGCATTGCTGCCTCTGGTATACACAAGCACGTCAGCAAATACTCCAGCTCCAACCGAGGGAACAGTTTTACCTGTAGGCACAGTCTCTTGCTTCGGCACCTCAACACTTCAGTTCTGCTTCTTCCTTTAGAGTCTATGCAGTACTGTTGTATTTTGTAAAACAGAGTTCTCCAAAGCACATGAAGTACCTTTCAGACAAGAGAACGTTTTTTCCCCAAGTGAAGTTCAGGTAGTGTAAAGCACGCAGTGTAACTCTGCTTTGTGGCTTCACGCTTTGTGGAATGCTATGATACAGCTACATCAGGTATTCCCTGTCCTACCTCTCAAATTTGGTTTTAAAGGACTGACTAGATAGGTAGAGACTGTCAGAAGTTTATGTTAGCTTCAAGTTCCTAAAAGTGTGAAAGCATTTTTATTGCAGTCCTAAGAAAACTGGGCTTCAGCCTGCCCTGTTACTACTCTGCCTCACAGCAACTGAAACCAGTCTCAGACGAATTTACCATGCTGGAGAGGGACCTTCCACATGGCAGTGTTCCCCCATGCTGCTCTGTCTGAGGCCTGTAAACCCCAACAATATTTTGTTTTCTTCTATTCTACATTACTTTATTTGCAAAGCTGCCCTTGATCACTACTGAATAATATAAATTGATGACATGAAAATATTTTTGTGTACATGAATTGATGTAGTACAGCTTTTAAGACTGCTTGGATTTGACAGTATAAAGTAGTTGTTAAACTAAACCAGTGAAATTTGCATTTACCAGTCAGGTAAATTAAACAAAAGAAATTTACTATTCATAACTGTCTAATCTTTTTAATAAACAGGTTTCTATTTCAGACTGTATTCTGGTACACACACACCCTAATAGCACATTCCAGGCTCTGAAGACTCACATTTTTTCCTTTTGTTTTTATCTTCTGCCTGTTTTCATAAAAGAACAAATTTACTCTATTTGTTCTTAAATTGTAATTACCTCAGATAACTCACAGATTTATAAAAGGCAGCTTAGAAAATAAGACACCCAAAAAGAAAAGGTTTTGTGATGAAAAAAAGAGTATTAGCATTTGAGACTATACGCATTTTTCTTCCCCTCTTCACAAGATTGAAATGGGTTTCATAAGAGTACATTTAACTTACACCTTTACATGAAAACTACAGGGGCATTACAGGGTTCATAATAGACTTAGTAAGCATTATAATGACTTTTTTTGTTTCTTATATTATATAGCAGCACATTTACGCAACAGTCCATACGCTGGGGAGCTTGCTTGGAGACTGCTCGTCGCCTCTCCGTTTGCCGAGGTTAGACACACAGCTCCTACACCTCAGGAGCACCCCCCGTCCCTGGGATGAAATCCCGTTCCCTTCTGCTTGCTCTCCTGCCAGCCTTACGACTCTGGCGGACAGCTTCCACCCTTTTCCAGAGCACGTCACAGCCAGCTGGCGAGGATGCTCCCGCTGCCTCCACCAACAAAAAGACACCAGCGGTACCATCACCGACAACAGAACTTTGCTCTTTTATGTCTCAGTGTTCTGCAACAGAGACTCGGGGACCCAAGTGGAAAGCAATGTCTACTGCAAGTCAGGGCCTTGAGCTCCAGAGAGGGCACAAATTCAGACACACCGAATACGCTTGGTGCACCAAACAGTCCCTTGCTCACTCCTGAGACTCTGCAGAAGTTCATCGAGCTCTCTCCTCTGGCTTTCAGACAGACTGCCCTAGGAGGCTCGGATCTTTCCCCTGGCATTTGTAACTTAGGTTAGACTGATTTATTTGTACCTGTATCTTACAACTCAGATGGGTGAGTATGTTTTAGAAGTTTTCAATAGTTAAAACTTTTAATTTACTTTTCATCAAAATACTCTCCCTTTTTGTTAATTTACAAAAGATACCAATATTATAGTCACCTGTACGTAAGGAATACAAATGGATAGAAAATGGCAGAATTTGCCCATATCCAACCAATATACCTTCTCCATTTCTGTAATTCCAGAGATCCACATTACAGAACATACGCCTGGCAATCACTTACCTTAACTACATCTATTCTGTGGCCCACAAATTCTAATGATAAAATGTATTTGGCATACCTTAACTTGTTGGTTAACAGCAATTCTATTTATACTGTGTGTTCTCACAGACTGCCATAAAATTGCAGAGAATTCAGAAAACAAAATCAAAATTATTTCTTTGATATATGAAACTAGAAGAAAAATGTACTTCACTAAAAGGTGTTATGCAGAAGTAATCAGTAGACACTGTGTAAAGCATTGACCAAAAATTGCTTCATGAAAGTTTCTACTATGGGTTCTAAAATTTTAAAATTAAATACCTAGAGTAACTTCTGTTCCAAAAGGTCACTAGTCCTTTACCAGCTTCGCTGGTATTATACAGTTATCAAGACAACATAATCATCATGAAGACACTGATTTTTAGAGACAAGGATGTTTGGGAGACATCAGAAGATAGGAAAAGACATCAGTATCAGAACCCGTTAATTATAAAAAGGGCTATGTTTACAAAATAAGGACAGGGTGACCTGGAGGTAACAGATGTAAGCGAAAAAAAGTGGAAATGGAAAAGCAAAGAAACGTACGAGAAACTGTGTTTATGTGAATAATCAATATTCTGTACACTATTAAAAGAATGCATTAAAAACTTTGCACAAAGGAACACTTGAGACTGGGTAAGCAGCAGTTTGCCAGCAGGCTGAATTGCAGCAAGGAGATATCACCTTGAAGTGCCAAAGACAGCAGATCCCAGAAAAGAGCATTTACACAGTTCCGAGCCTTCCTGGCTAGTCCGCGGTGGCATTCACAGCCAGGCGCAGAAATGGCTGCCTACAGGGAGAGCCATCAAGGCTACCCACTTCTTTATCACAGAACCCCCTTGACAGCAGGGGCAACACACCAACACTGCTGCTGACGGTGAAGCTGTGGCCTCAGTGCTGGGACACAGATGGGAATTTGGAAAGAATTGCTTAGGCTTACGTGAGACCGAACAGAGAGCTACTCAAACTATTATTATATTCTGAGCTCAGGTAACACCGGGAACTTTGAACAACGATTTACCAGTTTTGTTGGCTGAAGAATAACTCAAGAGCGTGTGACAAGCTGAAGTTAAGACTATATTCTATATTTGTTTTACTAATTACCTGTTTCTGATATCCTCCCCTTAAGATCTTACCAAGGCAGGTTCTTTACTGCTTTACTTATAAGCCTGTCTAACACTGTGAGGTGAATCATGATTCATACAAATCAAAGGTGTGTAGTATGAATAAAATTTCTGAGGAACCTATATTCGAAGACATTTTTAAACTCCATGGGAATGGAGTATTTTCTCCAAATCTGCTGGGGACCAGCAGAGGAAGAACACAGGGATGGATGTTTTAGACAACAGCAAATGCCTGTCTAGTCCAGAAGCATCTCTCAAAAGGAGATGACGAAGCAGTGTGAATGTAGGACAAGCATTTATGGTACTTCACGTAGTACTTTCTCAGCTTCCACCATCTTGTATTTTAGGAATGCTGTGAGCCAGAGGTGATCCATGTGTTTTACTAAACAAGCAATACATTATTTT